>Ga0187894_10000022_pt1 | contig 236057 bp, 227 predicted proteins | sample GBC1701081metaG_FD_136650 | JGI IMG/M metagenome (GOLD analysis project Ga0187894, IMG submission 136650) | White microbial mat communities from a lava cave in the Kipuka Kanohina Cave System on the Island of Hawaii, USA - GBC170108-1 metaG ... | reverse complement strand
CGGCACTCCCACAGCTTGTAGCCGCCTCGATCCGACCTACAACCGTACATCGTGCTGAATTCGTCCGCTTCAGACTCTCGAGAAGGGCTCGAAAGGGGTTCCCGCGAATGAAAACACCCGGCACGCGGGATGTCCGGGACTCTGCTCGATTTCCAACAATCTCGCGACCACCATGCACTGAGTGAGGGTCGAACGGCCCATCCGGTTTCGGCGCTAAAGAACGTCGCGGGTACGAGCCGGCATGGGCCGGCCCAGGCGCAGCGGCTCCGCCAGCGGATCGGCGTCGCCGGTCAGCACCTCGACGGCCCGGCGCGCCCCTCCCGCCGCGCACATCACGCCGTGGCCCGAATAGCCGGTGTTCACGAAGAGTCCTGGGATCCCGGTCGCGCCGATGAAGGGACGGTGGTCCGGAGTGTACTCGTACTGGCCGGCCGCGAGGCTCCACGCAGGGAGTCCCGCGCTCCATACCTCCCGCCAGAATGGCGCCACGTGGGCGAGGGCCACCTGAGATGAGGGGTCGAGGAGCGCCATCGCTTCGACGCGGTCGGTCGGCACCTCGAGCAGCGGCTCGCCGGCCGGTGTGTGCGGGTCGGTGCGAATCGCGTAGCAGCCGGCCAGCGCGGGACGCCAGTGGGAACCGGTCTCCTCGTCGATCGTCATCGGTCCCTGCTGATCGATGATCGGGAGTTCCGGGATGACCAGCTTCTGCCGGATCGTCGGCGCCATGGGCAGGTCGAGACCGGCGAGGGCGGCGACGGTGCCGCTCCACGGTCCCGCAGCGATGAGCGTTGCGCCCGCGTGCACGTCTCCTCGATTCGTGTCGACACCGGTCACGGCTCCGCCGGGTCCGCGAAGGAATCCCCGCACCTCGACCCCGAGGGCGTAGCGGGCGCCGCCGCTCTCCGCGCCGGGGATCCTGCCGGCTTGCGACGACGCGAGGGCGAAGCCCGTGGCGAGCGCCACGGGATCGATGAAGCCGTCGCCCGCGCGGAACCGCGCCTGGAGGACTCCGGGCGCGAGAAAAGACCAGCGATGACGCGCTTCGTCACCGGAAAGAACTTCGACATCGTCGAGCCCGAACTCGCGCTGCCGCGCGACCAGATCGCGGCCCCGCGCCGCCGACCCTTCCTGGCGGCTGCAGAACAGGTAACCCTGCTGCCGGATTCCCAGGTCCCAGCCGTCGAGGCCGGTCCGTGACGCGAAGTCGAGGTAGAAGTCGAGACTCTCGCGCACCAGCTCGAACTCCTCTCGATTGTCGTGCTGCAGGCGGAAGCCACCCGTCGCGGCGCGCGTGGTCAGAGAGGCGATGGCAGCGCGCCGCTCCAGGACGAGAACGCTCAGGCCGGCGCGCGCCGCGAAGAAGGCGCTCGCAGCTCCGGCGACACCGCCGCCGATAATGGCGAGGTCGACCGCGCCGGGAAGCCGGTCCCGGATCACCGAGAGCGCCGGGGCGACTCGGGCGGGACCGGCGGGCATCAGGCCCCGGCGGCGGCGCGGGCCGCGCGCAGGCGCCCGGCGATCGCGTCCGCGTCGGTCGGCGCGATCCCGTCGAGCAACCGCCCGGCGACGCCGAACGCCACCGCTCCTGCCGCGACGAGCGGCGGGATTTCGGCGAGTGCGACATTCGTGGGCACGAGCCGCGACGAGGGGCGCGGCGCGAGGACGGAGCGGACGAACGACGGCGCATCGATCGCGAGGGATGGAAAGAGCTTCACGTATCCGGCTCCGGCCCGCTCCGCGAGCGCGATCTCGGTCGGAGTGAAGGCGCCGGGGAGCCAGTCCGCGCCCGCCTCGCGGCAGGCGGCCCCCGTCTCGGAATCGACAATCGGCGACACGATGAAGCTTGCGCCCCCTGCCAGCAGGCGCTTCGCAGCCGCGGCGTCGTACACGGAACCCGCGCCGGTCACAAGCGACGGATGCGACGCCCGAAGCGATCGAATGGCCGACAGGACAGCCGATTCCGCATCCGCGCCGCGGAGCAGAAGCTCCAGCGCGGGGATCCCGCTCGCCGCGCAGGCATCGGCCCAGGCCCGCACCTCCCCCTCCCGCTGCGGCAGGAGGGTCGGAAGCAGGCGGACGATGCCCAGGGCCTCGTAGAGCGTCATCCTGGCGGGCATGCGCCGATCATCACACGCCAAAACAGCCTCTGACTATCTGTCCGGGGCGTGATGCTTGAGCAGACGCAGCTAGCGGGGCCGGTCTTCCCAGTCCACCCACTCGACCGGGTGCGCCTTGAGGTAGGCATTCACCGACTGGCCGAGCGTCGCGTAGAAGTTCTGCTCCCCCAGACTCTTGAACAGCCCGAAGCGCTTCAGCTTGTCCTTCGCCGGGTCCTTCATCTCGGCGAAGCACAACTCGATGCCCGCGGCGTGCAGCGTCTGGTCCAGCTCGATCAGCACATCTCCGGCCGTGACGTCCACGCTCGTCACCGGCTCGACCCGAAGATCGCGTACGCGAGCAGCGGCACGATCGTGGCGTAGAGGCCATAGATCCCCGGCACTCCCGAGGCTTCGGCGTACGCCACGCCGACCGGCACCAGCATCGTCGTCAGCACGAGGCCGGCGCCGATGTCGCGCGGCAACCACGCTGCTTCGTACCGGCGGAATACCGCCAGACCGGACATCCAGCGCCGCAGCCCCCCGGGGGGCCTCGGCCGAGGCGGCAGCGGCGAAGCCGCCGCACCCGGCTTCTCTGGAACCGGGGCCTCGCCCATCAAGGCGCTAGGCCGATCCTCCGGGGCCGAAGGCGGACGGCGGCGGCTCCGGCGGCACGTGCGGTGTCGTGGGCGCGGAAGGTGACCCCGACGGCGGATACCACTGCGATCCGCCCTGGGGACCGCGGCCCTTCGACCCGGCCACCATCGCGGCGACCATGCCCGAGATCGCGCTGAAGAGCGCGAACAGAAACGTCGCGATGAGCAGCATGATGATCATGCCGCCGATCGACTGCGAGGAAGCCAGAACGCCGCGGATCCAGTCGGCCAGCCACTGCTGGTCCGGCGAGAGACCGGCGAGCGCCTCGTCGATCCTCGCCTGCTCGGCGGCGTTGCCGACGATCGCCATCTTGGCAACGTTGATGATCGAGTGCGTGATGCCCGCGAAGACTCCGGATACCATGCCGACGAGCGCTCCGTCGCCCGCACGGACCGGGTACCCGAGCGGTTTCGCCGCCTTGTTATAGAGCAGCACCCCGAGGACGCCCGGAGCCCAGAACTTGATGCAGACGCAGCAGGTCAGGACGCCGCCGAGGATCGGGATCGAAACGATGATCCCGGCGATGAGCCCCGCGATCAGTGTCGGCTTGAGCAGATCAGGCTTGTTCATGAGAGGGGGCCTCCAGGGGGAATGGGCGGGCCGCAGGGATCGCGGCCACCACCCGGCAGAGCAGCAACGCGAGGGCGCAGGACGCGAGCATCGCCGTGCCGCCGCGCAGCCACGGTGCGTCGGAAAGCGGTCCGAGCTTACTGAAAACGGGATGGAGCAGGCCAGGGAGCGTCAGCAGGAGCCAGAGCCTGCCCCCGCGTGTGTCGGGATCCGGCACCAGCCGCGGCATGAGGGGGAACAGCAGACCCGCGAGCGCCACGCCGCCGTACGCCCCGGTGCAGCGCACGCACACCGCGAGCGTTGTGCCCAGCAGAGGGAAGCTGCGCTCCGGGTCCTGATGACAGAACGGGTGGAAGGCCTCGCGGATCGTCGCCGCCGCTGCCGCCAGCCCGGCATGCTCGAGCAGCGGCGGGAGAATCACCAGCAGCAGCGGAACGGACAGCGCCGCAGCGAGCAGCACGGCGCGCCGACCTGTCCGCACGGGGGCTTCCACGGCTGCGGATTCTAGCAAAGCCATATATTGAGACTCCGATGCGCGTCTCCCGCCCGGCCGCCTGGTTCATCCTCGTCGGCGCAATCCTCCTCTCCGGTCTGCTGCGGCACTTCTCGGGCGGAATGTGGACGCGGCCCTTCGTGCCTGCTCCGGTGTGCGTCTTCCTGTTCCTGCTGCTGGTGTGCCTCTTCGTCGTCATCGTGCGCGGCTGGGGCCGCCGGCAGGAAGTTCCCTACGCGGGCGAGGGTCTCAGCCAGGTCAACCTGCTCGCCATGGTTCCCCTGCTCATCGCGCTGCTCGGGGAGAAGTGGTTCTCGGCGACCTTCTACATCCCCGCGGTCCGGCTCGGCGCCCGGGCCGGTCTCCCCTCGGACATGCTGGGGCCGTTCCACGAGTTTCTTGCGGGCGTGGGGATTCTCTTCGTCTCGGCGGCGCTGCTGCCTCTCTTCCCTCGCCTCTGGAGTCTGCTGCGCGACTTTCTGAGCGTGCGCGCCCTGGCCGCGGGGATCTCCGGCACGGTCGCGGCCCTCTGCGTACTCTACGTGGCAGTCTGCGTGACCGTGCTGCTGATCGGCGGCCACGACACCTACCTCTACCCTCGCTGGTTCGGCTCCTGGGCCGGTCTCCGGTTCGCCGGTCAGGCCCTGCTGGCTCTCGGCGAGGAGATCTACTACCGCGGCATCATCCAGACGGAGATCGTCTTCCTGATGCCCGCGCTCGGCGTCGGCCGTCCGGCGACCGCCGCGGCGATGGGCGTCGGTCTCGCGGGCGCGCAGTTCGCCCTGGAGCACGTGAGCCCCGGCGCGGGGATCGCCGCCGGCGCGGTCTTCCTGTTCTCGATGCTGTCGGCGGTGCTGCTGGGCACGCTGCTCGTGAGCCTGCGCTCGCTGTATCTCTGCGCCCTGGCGCACTTCGCGCTGAATCTGTTCACGCTGGGGGGAGGCATCCAGGTGACCGACGCGGCGGGCCGGCCCCTGATCGCCTCGGAGATGTACGTGAGCCTGTATCTCGTGGCGCTCGTGCTGCTGGTGTACTCCCGGTTCGGACCGGAGCGGCAGGCTCTGGCCCGCCGCCGCGCACAGCGCCTCGCCGGTCGCGCCGCTACGCCGTAACCGCCCGAAGGGTCTCGCGGGCCTCCGCGACGTCCGCCGTGATCTCGAAGATCACCGTGAGACGGATGATCTCGAGGATCGAGAGTACCGGGGGCTGCACCCCGGTGAGCGCCATCCGGCGCCCCGAGCGGCGCACGGCCTTCAGCAGGGAGACCAGCGCGCCGACGCCTGCGCTGTCAACGAACCGGATCCCGGTGAGATCGACGATGAGATCGATCTCCGTCGTGCAGAGCGGAACGATCGCCGCCTTCACCTGCGGGCTGTTCGTGCCGTCGAGGCTGTCGTCGCCGGTGAGCCGCACCAGCAGGATGCCCTGGGCCGTCTCGGTCTGGACCTTCATTCTCGTTCTCCTGTTTCGGGCGCTCCCCCGAGGGTCAGAGCGCGAACGACGTCCTTCTCCCCCGGATCGACGCGCAGGCTGCCGCCATGGGCCGCGGCCACGCGCTCCGCCCACACCAGTTCGATGCTCCCCGGCTCTCCCTCCGCGCCGGAGCACCGCTCCGGACCCGGACTCGCGGTCACGGCGAACTCCCAGGCGGTGCCCGCCGCGGCGAGCCTCAGCCGGATCGCCGCTTCGCCCGTGCCCCGGCACTCGTCGAACGCGAGCCCCACGAGGCCGGCCAGGGCGAGCGCGATCCGGTCGCCGGCGCACTCGATCACCGGCGCCCCGGAGGCGTCGCACTCCCAGCGGATCCCCGACCTGCGGAAGCTCCCCGAATACAGCGCTTCGACGGCGCGCACGGTATCGCCCAGAGGAATGCGGCCGCGCTCCGCGCGCTGGCAGCCGCCGGTGAGGGCCCCGAGCGAAAGCGAGACCTGCTTGAGCAGCTCCGCCGCCTGCCCGCACTGGGTGAGCGATCGGCGCATCCGGTCCAGGGCCTCCGACTGCACTCCCAGCTCGGCATGACCGAGCACCATGGCGAGCCAGTTGTTGGAGTCGTGCGCCAGCCTCTTCCAGAGGCGGCCCACGACCGCCCACGCGAGCACGTCGTCGGGCAGAGTCCGCATCTCCGAGGCGGTGGCGGGCCCGGTCAGGACGGCTCCTGTCATGAACGGCTCTCCACTGCGGCGATCGCCTCGGCGCCCGCCGTCGCGGGGGCGGCGGCGGGAATGGACAGACGCGCGAGCGTGCCGCCGCCGGCCGGCGAATCCAGCTCGAACCGTCCGCCGTGCCGCGAAGCGATCTCGACGACGAGCGGCAGCCCGAGGCCCAGACCGGCGGGCTTCCCGGTCATCAGCTCTCCGAGCTGCTCGAAGCGCTGCAGCACCTTCTGCCGTTCTTCGGGGGCGATGCCAGGTCCGCGGTCCCGGATCCACGCGCACACCATGCCTGCCTCCCCTGCGGGGCTCTCGAGCCCCACTTCCACGAGTCCGCCCTCCGGCGAGAACTTGATGGCGTTGTCGATGAGCTGGCGCAGCGCCGTCGACAGCAGATAGGCATCCGCCGAGACCGGCCTGAGCCCTTCGGGATCCGAGGCGCGGGTGACGCGCACGCTGCGGCGCGCCGCGGCATCCCCTGCAGCGGCGACCGCCTCGCCGAGCAGGGAGGACAGATCCACCTGCCCGATCCTGGGCCGGTTCCCGCCCTTTCTGAGAACCCAGAGCTGGATGACGTCCTCGATCATGCGGTTCATCGCCTTGGCCGACTCGCGGATGATCCCGATGAACTCCGCGTGCTCTCCGCCCGGCACTCCCATCGACTCGAGCAGCTCGGTCGAGGCGACGATGGCGGTGAGGGGTGTGCGCATCTCGTGGGAGATGTTCGACAGAAAGCGGTCCTTCATCGCATCGAGCTCGCGCAGCTCCGCGTTGGCGCCGCGCAGTTGAGCCGTGCGGCTGCGCACCTCCGCCTCGAGATGCTCGTTGGCCTCCGCGACACGCAGCGACAGCAGAAGCCGGTCGAGCATCGCCGAGACCTGCAGGCCCAGCAGCGACAGATAGCGCGATTCCGCCGGCCCCAGGCCTGCGGGCCGGTCTGCGCTGCCGTACGCGAGCAGCAGCAGCGGCGCGTGCTCGCGCCCGTGCACCGGCATGGCGATGAGCGAGCCGATCCCGGCGAACGCCGACTCGCGCTCGAGACCCGGCAGGTCCTCCGCCAGATCGCGCGCGATGACCGCGGCGTCCTTCGCGAAGAGCCATGCGGCGAAGCTCTGTCCGCCCGATACCACCATGGTGGCCGGATCGGGGCCTTCACCGGCGCGCGCCGCGATCTCCAGGCTGCCGTCGGCCGCCGCCATCAGCACCGTCGCTCCGGCAAGACCCGGCAGCGCGGCCGCGGCCCCGGCAAGTCTGTCCAGGACGGGGCTCTGATCCCGCGCCGACGAGACCTCGCGCACCAGCGCGTGCAGCGATTCCAGCTCACCCACGCGGGAGGCGAGCCGGTTCTTCACGTCGCGGATCTCGCTGTTCTCCGTCGCCAGACGCAGGTTCTCGGTGACGCTTTGGCGGAGGAGGTCCTCCGATGCGGTGGGGATCGCTTCCGTCGAGTCCGCCTGCTGTGCGCCGGCGGACTGCGCCGCGCGCGGACGCTCAGGGGCCGGCTGCTGCCGGAACGGTGCGAAGACTGTCTGGATCTTCTCTACGATCTGCCGCGGATCGGCCGGCGGGGCGGTCTTCGAGCGCGAGGCGTTTCCCGCGAGCCGCACCAGGGCCAGCTCGGTGAGCCTCGCGAGCGTCTCGATGACGCCTTCGCCGCCAAGCGCGCAAGCCGGGGTGCCCGTCTGTCCCGACTGCAGCACCGCCTCGATCGCCGTCACCGGCAGGGCGCCCGGGAGATCCCGCTTGTTGTATTGCACGACGAGCGGCAGCGCGTCCGGGTCGAGACCGGCGGCTCGGAGATTCGCGCGGAGATTTTCGAGTGCCGCGCGGTTATCCCGCTCGCGGCCCGGGGTCGAGTCGGCGATGAAGGCGACGCCGTCCGCGCCGCCCAGAACGATGCGGCGCGTGCTGTTGTAGGCGACCTGGCCCGGCACCGTGTAGAGCTGCAGCCGCACGTCGTAGCCGAACAGCCGACCGAGGTCGAAGGGCAGCAGATCGAAGAACAGGGTCCGGTCGCCGGTCGTCTTGAGGGAGACGAGCTCCGACTTCTCCTCAGGATCGGTGATCCTGTGGATCGACTGGAGATTGGTCGTCTTTCCGCCGAGCGCGGGGCCGTAGTAGACGAGCTTGGCGGTCAGCGTCCGTTCGGCATGATTCCACTGGGCCATGAAGGAAGGTTCCCGGTCTCCCTCAGTTCATGCACACGTGCTGCGCCATGATGCGGACGAACCGGCGTGTGTCCATCGGCACGACGGCGATCTCGCAGCCGAGGTAGCGGATGATCTCCGGCTCCGCGCCCGTGAAAGCCAGCGCGACCTCCTCGGTGATCGCCTGAATGCGCGCCTCGATGTCCCTGCGCGAGAGCGGGCGGAGCGACGGCGCGACAGCGGCGGTGGACGTCGTGGTCAGGGTCTCAGACATGGGTCTCCCCTCCTCCATGGTGTTTGGCCAGCGCGGAGCGGATCCGCGCCAGAAGTTCGACAGGGCTGTAGGGCTTCGCGATGAAATCGTCGGCGCCGAGGGCGAGTCCGCGGGTACGGTCGGCTTCCTGGCCTTTCGCGGTCAGCAGGATGATCGGGAGGCCGGGCCCGAACCGCGCGCGCAGCGCTTCCGTCGTGGCGAAGCCGTCCTGCCTCGGCATCATCACGTCGAGGCAGACGAGATCGGGCCGCCGCCGCTCGGCCTGCTCGAGGCATTCCACTCCGTCGCCGGCGACGCTCGTCTCGTAGCCGTTCCGCTCGAGCAGATACTGGAGCGGGCGGCGGATGAACGGATCGTCATCCACGATCAGCACGTGAGGGCGCGGCGGTGTCACGCGCCGCTCCTGCGGATGGCGACGACGGTCGTGTCGTCGGACGCCGCGAGCGATTCGGTGAACGCCGCAAGCGCGTCGAACACGGCGTCGCAGACGGATTCGACGGAGTTGCGGGCCGCGTCGGCCGCCACCCGCGCGAGACGCGTCATGCCGAATTCCTCGCCTGAACGCGAGCGCGCCTCCACCACGCCGTCGGTGTAGAGCACCATCAGATCGCCCGGCTCCATGCGGGCGCGGCCCGCGGGGTACTCGGCGGTCTCGAGGATGCCGAGACCGGGCCCCGCGTCCATCAGCTCGCGGCACATCGCGAGGGGCGCGCCGTTCCGGATGAGCAGGGGCGGGTGATGACCCGCGCTCGAGTAGGACAGCTCCCCGGTGGCCCCGTCGATGAGGGCGTAGAAGGCGGTCACGAACAATCCGGGGCGGCCGAGGTCCTCGCAGAGCAGGGCGTTCGCCCGATCGAGCACCGTCTTCGGCTCGCTGCCCTCGGACGCGAGGACGCGCACGATCGAGCGCGTGACGACCATGCCGATCGTGGCGGCGATGTCGTGCCCCATCACGTCCGCGACGACGACGCCCAGACGGCCGTCGGGCAGGACGGTCCAGCCGTAGTGGTCGCCGCCCATCTCGCCCGCGGGGCGCATGGCGCCGGCCACCTGAAGCCCCTGTGCGTCGGGTCTCGTGGAGGGCAGCAGACTGCGTTGGATCTCGCGCGCGATCTCGAGCTCGCGTACCACCCGCTCCTGATGCTTCATCCGCTGCGCGAGCGTGCCGTTCTCGATGAAGATCCCCGCCATCGCCGCGACGGCGGTGACAAGGCGCTTCTCGCCGGCGGTGAAGGAGCCGCCGTCGCGCTCCGCTAGGACGATCTGTCCGATGCCCCCGCGCCCGAGCGGGATGGACAGCAGGCTTCCGGCGCCGGTGCCGTCCCCATCCTGGTGCACCGGGCGGTCCGTGAGGGCCGCGCCCTGCGCCTCGGCGAGTTGGAGCGCCTCGGGCCCCGCCTCCGCCGCAAGCTTGAAACCCCCCTCGGGCTGCGCGAGCAGAATGCAGCCGGTGCCCGCGCGTGTAATCGTGGCGGCTTCCTGCAGCACGCGCCAGCAGATCTCTTCTGTTCCGAGGACTCCGGCCAGCGACTCCCCAAGGCGGTACAGCAGGTTCACTTCCTCGTAGCGCTCGAGGATTTCCCGGGAGAGGCTCTCAGCCTCCTCGAGGGAAACCACCGCCGGCGGTTGCGACGCCGCCGCTGGAGGTGCCAGGAGCGTTTCAGGCATTCCCGGCTTCTGTCTCGTTCGAGAAGAATTCCGAGAGGAATCGATCGGAGGAGAGATGAATCGGACCGAGTACGAGCGTCCCGTCCGCGGCGATCCCGCGGCAGACGACTGGCTGCGACGCGGCGGTTCGGTGCCTCGCGCCGTCGTAGTCCTCCAGAAAGAACTCGGCGAGGCTCTCCTCGGGCGACGCCGTGAGAACCCAGGTGTCCTGGATCCAGCGCGCGCCCTGACGGCCTCTGCGCGAAGACGCCCTGCCGACGATGATTCCGTCCACCGGGCGCGTCCTGTGATGCCGTGCTCGTTGCGGCTCGAACGTCTTCATCGTGATTCCCCCCGGGAGTAGAAACGGGAGCGGCCCATCGCTTCCCCGCACCGCCCGCCGGCCCTGACAAGGCAACAGCCGTGCCAGACCGACCACGGGGGGCCGAATGCGCGATTTCTCGCTGCCCGCGGGACAATTTGCCCGCGGGGCGATCAGCGAGCGGAGGTCGGCAAGGTGGTCCGGCCGTACAGATTGACCGGAAGCGGACAAACGGCCGGGCGGACATTCCGGCGAGTGCGCGGCGCACACCGGGAGTGGCGCAGCAACGGTGTTATTGCCGGTCCGGGAGGGAGTGTCCGAATCAGGACACGGGTTCGGGCTCGTCGCCGGAATTTGTCCGGGGGTCGAGCTCGTACTTCTCGATCCTGCGGTAGAGCGAGGCTCTCGGGATCTTCAGAATGCGCGCCGCTTTCAGCTTGTTGCCGTTGGTGTGCCTCAGAATCCGGTCGATGTGGCTCCTCTCCACATCGGCCAGGCTGCTCAGGACCAGCAGACCCCCGTCGGACGGTTCTGTCCGGTGCAGGGGTTCCGGCAGGTCCTTCGGCCGGATGACCTCTCCCTGACAGAAGATCACGGCGTGTTCCACGACGTGTTCGAGCTCCCGGACATTGCCCGGCCAGGAATGGGTGCAGAGCATCTCCAGGGCCCGGGGCGAGAACGCCCGCGCAGGGCGGCCCAGCGACTCGGCGAACCGCGACAGGAAATGCGCCGCCATCGGCGGAATGTCCTCGACCCGCTCCCGCAGCGGGGGGATCCGCAGCGTCACGGTGTTGAGCCGGTAGTAGAGATCGTTGCGGAAGCGCCCGGCGTCCATGGCGCGCTCGAGATCCACGTTGGTCGCCGCGATGACGCGCACGTCCACCTTGCGCGACTCGGTGCTGCCGACGCGGCGAACCTCGCGCTCCTGCAGTACCCGCAGCAGGCCCACTTGCGCCTGCGGCGTCGTCTCGCCGATCTCGTCGAGAAAAATCGTACCTCCGGATGCGGCTTCGAAGAGCCCCGCCTTGGGCTGCCCCGCGCCTGTGAACGCGCCGCGCGTGTGCCCGAACAGCTCGCTCTCGAGAAGGCTCGACGGAAGCGTGCCGCACGAGATCGCGATGAACGGCCCCGACGCGCGCGAGGAATGCCTATGGATCTCGCGGGCGGTTCGCTCCTTCCCGGTTCCCGAATCACCCAGGATCATCACGGTGCTGCCGGTGGGCGCCACCTGCTCGATCCGCCGGAAGAGCGTCTGCATCGCGGGGCTGCTGCCGAGAAGATCCCCGAGCCGATCTCGGCCGTCGGCGCGGCGCAACGCTTCGAGATCCGAGGTCAGGCGGCGGCGCTCCATCGCCTTCGCGACGTCCAGCGCGAGCTTCCCCGGGTGAAACGGCTTGGTGATGAAGTCGTACGCTCCCGCCTTGATGGCGGAGACGGCGGTGTCGATGTCTCCGTGGCCGGTCATGATCATGACCACCGTCTCGGGGGAGTGCCGGCGCGCCGCCGCGAGAAGCTCCAGCCCGCCCAGCCCCGGCATCACCAGGTCGGCGAGCATCAGGTCGAAGCGCCCGCCTTCCAGCAGGGCAGCCGCCTCACGCGAATCCGTGGTGGCAGTAACGCGGTGACCGCTCCTGTCGAGGATTTCCCGGCAGAGCTCCAGAAGGGACGGGTCGTCGTCGCAGACGAGGACGGCGCCTGGATCGGTCATGGCTTCTTGTCCCCGCGCAGCCGCTCGGTCATCTTCGCGCAGGCATCCAGGATCCCCCGCAGCCGGCGCTTCCCCTCGTCGCTCAGCCCCTTCTCCTTCATGAGGAGCAGCTCGGCCGAGCCGGAGATCGCGGTGAGCGGATTGTTCAGGTCGTGACGGAGGCGCCCGATCGATTCCTCCGCGGCTTCTTTTCGATCCGCCGCATCCTGCCGGCTCATCCGCTCTCCTCGCCCGGCACGGGACAGGCCCGCACCTACCCGGGCAATGTTCAGTCCCCGGCCGGGGAGTGTCAACCAGCGGACACCCCCCATTCGACTATTCTGGCTGTGGAACGTCTCATCGCCCCGGGGTCAGGATTGGACGGAATGAGCGACGAACAGCTCCTCCTCCTTGCTCGCGGAGGGGACGAGGCCTCGTTCAACACCCTCGTCGGGCGCTGGCAGGGTCCCCTCTACAGCCTGGCTTACCGTTTCCTCGGACACCCCGAGGAGGCCCGGGATGTCTGCCAGGAAACGTTCCTGAGGGTGTATCGGCAGGCGGGGCGGTTTCGCGACGACGCGAAATTCTCCACCTGGCTGTATCAGATCGCGCTGAATCTCTGCCGGGACATCGTCCGCCGGCGGAAGCGCTGGGACCGGATCGTCGTTCCCTTCCCGAAGCACCGGCGGGAGGAGGGGGACGCCGACATGGACCTGGCGGTGGAAACCGGGGCCGACGCCGAGACCTCGGCGATCCGGCGCTCGGAGCGCCAGCGGCTGCGCAGCGCCCTGGCGACGCTGCCGTCCGAGCAGCGCGAGGTGGTGGTGATGAAGGAGTTTCAGGGTTTGAAGTTTCGTGAGATCGCCGACATCCTCGGCTGTCCGGAGAGCACTGTGAAATCGCGCATGTACTACGGTCTCGCCGCGCTGCGGACCGCCATCGAGGCGGCCCCCGCGGCCGACCTCAGGAGCCGCCCATGACCACGTCCGACTGTTCCGAAATCCGGCCTCTTCTCGCCGCGCTCGTCTCGGGCGACCTCGACTCCGGCGAGACCGCCACCGCCCAGGCTCACCTGGACGGCTGCGCCCTGTGCAGGGATGACCTCAAGGGACTGCGCCGGACGTCCGAGTCGCTCCGCCGGGCTCTGGGCGGCCCCCTGCCCGAGGCCGCGTTCTCGACACCGGTCCGGCTCCCCGGGCCGCAGTCGCGCGGACGCTGGCTCGCCGCAGCCGCGGCGGCGGTCATCGTGTCGCTCGCCGGCCTCTCCGCCGCGAACGCCCGGGTGACCCGCGGCACCGATGGCTGGGCCGTTCAGTTCTCGCTGCGCCCCCCTGCGGGGGAGCCCGATCCTGCCGTCATCGAGCGGCTCGTTACGACCCGCGTGGATGAGCGTGTGAATCGCGCCCTCGCGCTGCAGGAGGCGGAGCTCGACGCCGTGGTTCAGAAGAAGGTCGAGCAGGAGCGGCAGCGACTGGTGGCCGATCTCGCCCGCACGCTCGCGCAGCAGGAAAAGATTCTGACGGCGGGTCTGTCGCAGGACCGCCGAGAGCGCATCGAGCGCGAGCGCGCGCGCGATGCCGCCTTCGAAACCCTGGTCGGCTCCGAAATGCAGCGCACGCAGCAGATGCTGGGAGCGGTGCTCGCCGCGTCGACCCAGCCGACAGTCGTAGAGCAGTGATGCGGTCTGCTCTTCCCTGCTTCGCCCTGCTGATCGCGGCGGCCGGATTCGCGAGCCCCGCGCCCGCGGCGGAGGCGCCTGCCGATCGCGACGGGATCAGGCAGTTCGCGAGCGCCGTGGATGACGCAATCGGCCGGTCCGCCGCCTGGGGACTGATCCCCGGATCGAGAACCGTCGGGTTCCCGCTGGCGGATCACGGGATCGTGTTCGTGGCACAGGCGAGCCGATGGCGGCCGATGTTCCGCTGGCAGGGGGCCGGTGCCGCGATTCTGCGGCAGCTCTCCGAAGCCGAGCTCACGGCGGCGCATAAGCGGCTCGACGAAATCGACGCCGCCGTGGACGCGCTGGGAGAGGGTCTTGGGGACGCGGATCCGGAAACGCCCCCGGCGCGCGCGGCTGCGGCGCAGAACTATCTCAGGATGGTGCGTCTCGAAGCGTCGCTCGAAGCGCTCGAACAACGACTGGGCGAGCTCGAGCGGGGACCGACCGCGCCGGAGGCCGCCAGCGACGAAAACGCCCTGCGCATCGCCCTGGTCGATCTGGTTCTCTCCAGGGGGCGCAGTGTCGTGCCGCGGGGTGAGGATCTCTCGCTCGTGCTCCTGCTCTCGCCGCTCGCGTCCGGCGGCGGCGAGGACCACACCCCTCAGTCGATCCAGATCTGCGCGCGCGGCAGCGATCTGCCCGCCGGATGGGCGGCGCTCCCCGCCGAGGCGCGTGAAGCGGCGCGGCGCAAGGTGCGCGTCGTCACCATCGCCCGCTGACGCGGGCCCCTCTCAGGATTCTCGAGTCAGGAAGCGGTGCAGGTGGCGCCGCTCCCACACTCGCGCGCGGGCGGCGTGGCGGAAGCCGGCTTCCCTGCGCCGGAACTCGGCGGTATGCGCCTCGATCCCTCCGTCGCGCCCCGCGCGGACGCCAAGCGCGGCGTGCAGCATCTCGTGGTAGACGACCGAGTCCACGAAGTAGCGCGGCACGAATCCCCGGTCCAGCAGCGGATTCACCCGGATCAGACGGCGCTCCCAGTTGTAGGAACCGAAGTGGATCGAGCGGGCGCCCCGCCGGCGTGTGCGCCGCCCCCAGGTGATGAAGGCGTGCAGCGTGCCGTCGAAATACTCGCCGTTGAGACGGTCGTAGACCGCCTTCAGATCGAACCGGGCACCCGCGTGCCGCAGAGTGACACGGCGCCCGCCCGGGCTGCGGTCCCCCGCCCGGTCGAGCCCGGTGCCCCGGTAGAGCCGGATGACCTTCCGGCGCCGCTCGGGAACAGGCTCCTGGACGAAGCCCGCCAGAGCGCGGATGACCCGCCGGGGGGCGTCGAGGATGAGGCCGTGGACCGTCAGGTTCAGGGCCTGCCCCTCATGGCTGCGCGCCTCGAGAAGTTCCCGCCGGTCATCGGTCAGACGCAGTCGCACCTTGCGTGCGGCCGTGCGGGAGAGATACCGCTGCAGCTCCTGGTGGTTCATGGGGGGGACCGTTCTGGCCGGGGAGCTGGAATTATCCGGGGTGGAGCCCCGGTTCTCAAGGGTGGCGGGGACGGATATTTTCATGGGCTGAACGGGGGTGGTCCCGTCAATGAGTGGGGGTGTTATCGGCCCACGGCCACATATGTCGTAGGCATTTCATCTGTCTGCGGCGGCCATCGAATCGAGGACCGAGCGCACTACCGGCTCCGGTACTACCCGGGCCCAGATGCCCCCGCAGGGGTCCAGGGTGCCTATTCTCGAAGGGAGCACCCACCGCGGCCTCCCCCCGGCGGCCTTCTTGTCCGCGCGCGCCCGCCGCAGCAGGGCGGCGGGGTCCGACCCCGCGGGGAGCCGCACGGGCAGCCCGGCCCTGCGGAGCGCCTCCTCGACTCTCGCGGTGCCGGAGGGGCCGAACCCGGTGACCGCCTCGGCGATGCGGCAGGCGGCCACCAGGCCGATCGAGACCGCCTGGCCATGGGAGATCCCGCCCGGAAACTCGCCTTCGAGGGCATGGGCCAGCGTATGCCCGAGGTTCAGCGCGCGGCGCGGACCGGCCTCCCTCTCATCGACTCCGACGACCTGCTGCTTGAGCCGCACGGCCTCGGCGATCAGCGCCGCGAGAATCCTGCCGCGCGGATCGAGGCCCCTGCGGCCGACACGCTCGAGGCGGCGAAAGAGGGCCGGCGAGCGGGCCACGGCGATCTTGATGATCTCGGCCAGACCGTCAGCGCGCGCCGAAACGCTCTGCGTGTCCAGGTACGCGAGATCGGCGATGACCGTGACCGGCGGGTGATGGGCGCCGATGAGATTCTTCCCCGCCGGCGTGTTGACTGCCGTCTTGCCGCCGATCGCCGCGTCGGCCATGGCGAGCAGCGTCGTCGGAAGCGCTGCCCAGGGAATGCCGCGCGCGAAGGTCGCTGCCGTGAAGCCGCCAAGGTCGAGCAGGCTGCCGCCGCCGGCGACGATCAGGAAGGTGTCGCGGCCGCAGCCCAGGGACAGCAGCCGGTCCTCGAGGCGCGCCTTCCCTTCCCTGGTCTTGCCCTTCTCGCCGCCGGGCCACGGCAGCAGCCGCGGCGGCGCGCCGCGGCGCGTGAGCGCACGCGCCAGAGCGCCGATGCGCCGTGCCGGGAGTTTCCGGTCGAAGAGAAGAACGACGCGCCGGCCGCGGGCCGGCGGCGCAAGACGCCGCGCCGCCGCTTCGGCCAGACCCCGTCCGGCGAGGAACGGGCTGTGCGCGGCGGAGCGGCTCAGAGACTCAGCCGCGCGCCGGGAGTTCCCGGATCGTCTCCTCGACGAGACGGCGGTGGGCATCGGTGTCCAGACTCTGGCGCAGCAGCTTTTCGGACGCGGTCAACGCCAGATCCACGGCTTCGGAGCGGATCTGGTCGATCGCCGCGCGAGTCTCGCTGGCGACCTGACGACGTCCCTGGGCAATCAGCTCCTGCTGCTCGTCGCGTGCCTTGGCCAGGATCTCCTCCCGGACCTTCTCGGCATCGCGGCGCCCCTGGTCGACGAGCGCGGCCGTCTCGCGCCGGGCCTGCGTGAGCAGCGCCCGGTGCTCCACGAGGAGCTTCTCGGCCTCGGCCCGCTCCTTCTTCGCCGCCTCGATCGCCCCGGTGACCGACGCCTCGCGGGCATCGAGCGCCTTCGTGATCTTCGGCCAGGCGAACAGGCGCAGAACCACCAGCAGGACGACGAACGTGATGATCGTCCAGAGGAGCAGCCCCGGGGAGAAGGCGACGAGCGGATTGCCCCCCTCCGCGGCGTGCCCTCCGGCGGCATGCTCCGACCCCGCCTCTTCCGAGGCGAGGATCACCGCCGGCCAGAGGAGCGCCGGCAGCGCGGACAGCACGCGGAGGGCCCGGTTGGATCGCGGTGTCATCGCGTCGGCGCCGTCACTTCATCAGCACGATGAGCAGGCAGACCACCTCGGCGATGATCGCGGCTCCTTCGAGCAGGAAGAGGGGCAGGTTCACCGCGCCGGTGATCTGGGCCGCGGCCTGTGGCTGGCGGGCGATCGCTTCTGCAGCGGCAGCGGCGAACCGGCCGATCCCCATGGCCGCGCCGATCACCACGAGGCCGACTCCGATCGCGGCGCCGGCGTACTGCAGGTTGTTCCCCTTGCTTCCGGCTTCCTGGGCGTACACCGGGGCGGCGAAGGCCGACACGACCGACAGAACGAGCAGCGCGCCCGCCATGGTCGAGAGTTTCCTGAATCCGCGCATGAGCGGTATCCCTCCGTGAGCGTCAATGATGAACATGGATGGCCATTCCGATGAAGACGGCCGACAGCAGCGTGAACACGTAGGCCTGCACGAAGCAGACGATGATCTCGAGGCACATGAGGGCCCCCGCCAGGGGGACGGCGCCAAAGCCCACGAGCGCGCTCTTGAAGATGAAGATGAGCGACATGATTGCGACGATGGCGATGTGACCCGCCGTCATGTTCGCCGCGAGCCGCATCGTCAGCGCGAACGGCTTCACGAACATGGAAAGGACCTCGATCGGGATCAGAAGGGCCAGCACCGGAAGCGGCATGCCGTGGGGCACCATGTTGACCCAGTGCTTCACCGCGCCGTGCGCCAGGGAGCCTGCCGCGATGATCGCGAAGAACGTCACGATCGCGAGCCCGGCGGTCACATTGAAGTTCCCCGTCGCAGTGCTGCTGCCGTGCTCGAGGCCGCCCAGCCCCGGCACCCAGTGCGCGGCGGCATCCACGAACGGCGTCAGGCCGATGAGGTTGTTGATCACGATGAAGAAGAAATAGGCGGTGATCAGCGGCGTCCAGGCGCGCGCCCACTTCGGCCCGATGAATGGCATGACGATCTGGTCGCGAATGAAGACGACGAAGACATCCACCATGGTGCCGAGCCGGCCCTTCGGAGCGCCGTCCGCCGACCGGGCGACGTGGCGGGCGTACCAGACCAGCAGAAGGAATGTGATCGTCGCCGAGATCCAGAGCATGACGACGTGCTTGCTGATGGAGAGATCGAGCGGTCCGACGTGGAGCGGCAGGATCGCCGGCCCGTTGCTGACGTGCTCGATGATGGAGCGGCCCAGATCGGGCGTGGCTTCCGCCGCCGCGGCCTCCGCGCTCATCGCGCGCTCCGGTGCATGAGGCGCCCGGCCCCCTGCCTGAGAACGAGCCCCAGACCGACGGCGAAATAGAGCACCCCGAACGCGGCGACGAAGGGAATCGGCTCGAACCAGGCTCGGGTGCCGGCCCAGACGAGCGTACCCGCCACCGCGGCCATCCGGGCGAGCGACCCGAGAACCGAGACCGGCATCGCCGCCCCGTCGCCCCGGCGCGACGCGATGACGGCGGCGATCTCCGTGCCCGCAAGAAGACCCAGCGCCAGGGCGGCGCCCGCCGCGGCATTCATCGCGGACCCCGCGGAGCCGTTGCGCGCGAAGAAAACCGCCGCGAGGCAGGCGGCCAGAAAGAGCAGGCCCAGAACGGCGCCTGCGGTGAACCTGCGGCGGCCGCCGTCCGCGGTCGTTTCCTCTTCAGAGTCGTTCATTCGTTTATTGCCCGCCGCCGCGGCGGAACATGACCCGGGCGAGTCCGTAAAACCCCACAACGAGGGCGAGACCCAGCCCCGCGAGCAGAAAAGCCGGGCCGGTGTCGAATTCGAGATCGAGAAGATACCCGATCAGGCCGAGCCCGATCAACCCGCCCGTCAGGGTCTCCGCGGCGCCGATGTAGCCCACGCTTCTGCGGGACAGCTTGAGCCAGCCCAGCCCCGGCGGGAGCGGCTCGGGCGCCTGCGGATCCTTCGGCTCCCGATCCTCCTCCCTTCCGGGCGGCGTGGTCATCGCAGCGACTGGAGCAGCGCCGTCCGGGCGATGGAAATGAAGGGCGCCGGGTAGATCCCGACGAACAGCGTCACCGCCAGGCAGGCCGCGAGCGCCGCCGTGAGGGCGGGAGACGTCGCGAGCGGCTGGCGCGCCGAGACGGGACTCATGTACATCTGCACCGCGATGCGCACGTAGTAGAAGATCGAAATCGCGCTGTTGATCACCGCGAGCACGGCGAGCCACGCGTAGCCGCTCTGAACCGCCGAGCCGAACAGCCACCACTTGCCGATGAAGCCCGCGGTCGACGGGATTCCGCCGAGGGAGAGCAGGAACACGAGCATGGTGAAGGCGGCGAGCGGCGCGCGCGAGGCGAGACCGGCGAAGTCTTCGACGCGGTCGCCCATGATGTCCCCGCGCCGCAGCAGCACCACGAGGCCGAATGCGCCGACGGTCGTGAAGACATAGATCAGCAGAAACAGCGCCGTCGCCACGAGCCCGTAGGCCCGGGCATCGAGACCCGAGACGGTCGCTGCGGCCCCCGCCGATCCGGCGCCGACCGCGACCAGCCCGACCAGGGCGTATCCGGCATGGGCGATCGAGGAGTAGGCGAACATCCGCTTCACGTTGTCCTGCGTCACGGCGGCGAGATTCCCCACCGTCATCGTGATCGCCGCGAGCAGCGCGACGAGCGGAACCCAGTCCCCGGAGATGCCGAGAAAGCCGTCCACGAAGACGCGCAGCGCCATGGCGAAGCCCGCCGCCTTCACGCCCGTGGCCATGAACGCGGTGACGACCGTCGGCGCTCCTTCGTAGGCGTCGGGCGCCCACATGTGGAACGGGACCGCGGCGACCTTGAACGCCAGACCGGCCGTCACGAGAATCGCGCCGGCGAGCAGCAGCTTCGAAGGCGAACCGCCCGTCGCGATGGCCGCCCGGATCGCCATGAGATTCGTCGAACCGGTCGCCCCGTAGACCAGCGAAATGCCATAGAGCAGCAGACCGGACGAGAAGGCCCCCAGCACGAAGTACTTGAGCGCGCCTTCGTTCGAGCGGCGGTCGCCCCGCAGGAACCCGACGAGCACGTAGGTGGAGAGCGACATCAGCTCGAGGCCGATGTACAGCACGGTGAAGTCGGTGCCGGACGCGAGGCACATCATCCCGACGACCGAGAGCATCAGAAGCGCGTAGAACTCGCCGCGCTGGGACTTTTCTTCGTCGAGATACCGCAGCGACATCAGGACCGTCAGGCAGGCCGACACGAGGAAGGTGATCTTGAAGAACAGCGAGAACCCGTCCGTGACCCACGTCGGGTATCCGGCGGCGTCCGGGAATCCGCCTGGCGGTCCGGCCGCCAGACCGGCGCTGCCCCGCGCCGCCAGGACGAGCACCGCGGTGCCGAGCAGGCTTGCGAGCGCCAGCCAGCCGAGACGGGTGCGGCGGCCCGCGGGCGTCGCCGCCCCGAGCAGCACCACGAACGCGAGCCCCGTGAGCAGCAGCTCAGGGGCCACCAGGCGCAGATCGCCGGGAGGAACGATGGGCACGGATCAGTTCCCCGCCGGCGTTCCGGCGACGGCCGGAACCGCGACCATGGGCGCAGCCGGCACGGCGCCGTCGACGACTCGCTCGTCACGCACCTGGGCCCAGGCGGCGGCCCTCTCCGCCGGATCGGCGGACACCTGCTTCACCAGGCGCGCGATCGGCTTCTCGATCACGTTGAAGAACGGCTTCGGATAGAGACCGATCCAGAAGCACAGGGCGAAGATCGGCACGAGCGTCGCCCACTCGCGGGCATCGAGGTCGATCAGCTTCTGGTTCTCCGGGCGGTCAACCGGACCGAACATCGTTCGTTGATAGAGCCACAGCATGTAGGCGGCCCCGAGCACGATGCCGGTCGCCGCCAGCACCGTCCACCACCGCGGGTCGGCTCCGAAGAACGAGAACTCCGCGCCGCGCGCCTGGAACAGGCCGGCCAGCACCGAGAACTCGCCGATGAAGCCGTTCAGCGCCGGCAGTCCGATCGACGAGAGCGTCGCGATCAGGAACATCACGGCGAAGACCGGCATGACCTGCGAGAGACCGCCGAAGTCGGCGATGAGCCGCGTGTGCCGCCGCTCGTAGATCAGGCCGACGATGAGGAACAGCGCTCCGGTCGACAGACCATGGTTGATCATCTGCAGGACCGAGCCGGTGATGCCCAGCGTGTTCAGCGCGAAGAGCCCGATCATGCAGAAGCCCAGGTGACTCACCGAGGAGTAGGCCACCAGCTTCTTCCAGTCCTTCTGCACCATGGCGACCATGGCGCCGTAGATGATCCCGATGATGCACAGCGACAGCAGCCACGGCATGAAGTGGCGCGTCGCGTCCGGCATGATCGGCAGCGAGAACCGGTAGAAGCCGTAGGTTCCCATCTTCAGCAGGACGCCGGCCAGGATCACCGAGCCGGCGGTCGGCGCCTCGACGTGCGCGTCGGGCAGCCAGGTGTGGAACGGGAACATCGGAACCTTGATCGCGAACCCCAGGAAGAATGCCAGGAAGACCCACCACGAAAGGGTCGCCCACTCCCCCGTCCACGGGAGCGCGCCGAGACTCTGCAGGGCCGGAATGTCGAACGTGTAGATGCCGGTCGTGCGCCCGTGGAAGAAGTACAGCGCCAGGATTCCGACGAGCATCACGACCGAGCCGAGCAGGGTGTAGAGAAAGAACTTGATCGCGGCATAGAGCCGCCGCGGGCCGCCCCAGATCCCGATGAGGAAATACATCGGGACGAGCATGGCCTCCCAGAACACGTAGAACAGAAAGAGGTCGAGCGAGACGAAAACGCCCAGCATCCCCGTCTGCAGGAGAAGCATGAAAACCGCGTATTCCTTCACCCGGTCGGTGATCGCGGTCCACGACGACAGCAGCGCGATGACGCCGAGCAGCGTCGTGAGCAGCACCAGCAGAACCGACACGCCGTCGACGCCCAGGCTGTAGCGCACCCCCAGCGACGGAATCCAGTCCAGCGACTCCGTGAACTGGAAGCCGGCGTCGGCGCGGTTGTACCGGAACCAGAGCGGCAGCGAGATCAGGAAGTCCACGAACGCCACGCCGGTCGCGAGACGCATGATCGTGGCGCCGCGCTCCCGCGGCAGGAGCAGCAGCACGAGCGCCCCCGCCAGCGGCAGGAAGGTGATCACCGTGAGAATTCCGATTCCGCCCATCTGTCGAGACTCCAAGAGGCCGCCCGCGTGCGCGGCCGGAACCGCTACTTGATGACGATCCAGAGCGACAGCAGCAGCACCGCTCCGAACAGCATCGCCGTCGCGTACTGCTGCACCTGCCCCGTCTGCAGCGCCCGGACCAGACGGGAGAATCCGCGGACCGTCCAGCCCGCGGCGTTGACGCCGAGATCCACCACCCAGCGGTCGAAGGCGCTGGAGAGATGGGATGCAAAAATCGTCGCGTGCCGCACGCCGTTCACCGTGCCGTCCACGAGGGCGACGTCGATGCGGTGAAAGAGCGCGCACAGGGCGTAGAACGGCCGCAGCACGACGAAGTCGTACAACTCATCCACCCAGTACTTGCGCGCGAGCAGCACGTAGACCGGGCCCGCGGCGCGCGCGAGGCGCTCGGGCGCGCCGGCGCCGCCGGCGGCGTAGAGACGCCTCGCCAGCAGCATGCCCCCCGCGGCGATGGCGACGGCGAGCGCGATCAGCCCCCACTCCGCGGCGGCGGGCAGGTGCCTGGGCTCTCCCTCCGACGAGCCTCCGTGTCCGCCGTGCCTTTTGGCCTCGGCTGGAATCGATGTGTGCGGCGCCCCGGATTGGGCCGGCGGCGCGACCTCCTCGATCGTGACCGCGTGCAGGCCTGTGCCGGCGAGCTGCAGTGTCGGGGGCGGCGCCCAGAACGCGGCGCCCGCCTCGGGAGCCGGCGCGCCGTGGTAGCCGACGACGGGCTCCAGCCAGTGGTGGAAGACGTTGATGTCGCGCCCGAAGGTCAGCAGGCTGGGGATGCCGATCCACCCGCCCACGACCGCGAGGAACGCGAGAACGATCAGCGGCACCGTCATGGAGCGCGGCGATTCGTGCAGGTGGTGCTCCTGCGCGGGGGTGCCGCGGAACTTCCCGGCGAAGGTGAGGGTCGTCAGGCGGAACATGTAGAACGCCGTCACCGCCGCGCCGATCGACCCGGCCAGCCACAGGGCCCAGTGGCCGCGCCCGCTCGCGAGCGCCCAGAGCAGGATCTCGTCCTTCGAAAAGAATCCGGCGAGCGGCGGAAATCCCGCAATGGCGACGGTGGCGATCGTGAACGTCAGCGCGGTCACCGGCATCCACTTCCGCAGGCCGCCCATCCGCCGGATGTCCTGCTCCCCACCCATCGCGTGGATCACCGATCCCGAGCCGAGGAACAGACACGCCTTGAAGAAGGCATGCGTCATGAGGTGGAAGATCGCGCCGACGAACGCCCCGACCCCGGCCCCCAGGAACATGTACCCGAGCTGCGAGACGGTGGAGTACGCCAGAACCTTCTTGATGTCGGTCTGCACCAGCCCCATGGTGCCGGCGAAGACGGCCGTCGCCGCGCCGACGACGGCCACGATCCCCATCGCGGCAGGGGCGTGCCAGAAGAGCGCGGAGCAGCGGGCCAGCATGTAGACGCCGGCGGTCACCATGGTCGCCGCGTGGATCAGGGCCGACACCGGCGTCGGACCCGCCATCGCGTCCGGCAGCCAGACGTAGAGCGGAATCTGCGCCGACTTCCCGCAGGCCCCGGCGAACAGCAGGATGCCGACCAGCGTCAGCAGCCCCGCCCCGTACCAGTCGGCGGAGTGCTGATCGATCGTCCCCATGATCGTCGAGAAATCGAGCGTCGCGAAGCGCTCGAGCAGGAACAGCATGCCGAGCATGAAGGCGAAGTCGCCGACGCGGTTCGTGAGGAACGCCTTGCGCCCGGCGTCGGAGCACGTCATGCCGGACCGCGCGTCGAACATCCGGTCGGTGTAGAACCCGATCAGCAGATACGAGCACAACCCGACCCCCTCCCACCCAACGAACATCAGCAGGAAGTTATTGGCGAGCACGAGCGTCAGCATCATCGCCATGAATAGATTGAGATAGGCGAAGAAGCGCGCGAACCCGGCCTCGTGCTCCATGTAGCCGGTCGAGTAGAGGTGGATCAGGAAGCCCACGCCGCTGACGACGAGCAGCATGACCGCCGAAAGCGGATCGAGCTGGAAGCCGAAGGTGACCGGCGCCGCGCTTCCGAGCGGCAGCCAGGTGGCCACGTCGGTCTCGAACCGGCGGCCGTCCCCCGCCGGGCCCGGATCCATTCCGGCGAGCTGCACCACCGCGCCCAGGCCGATGACGAACGAGGCAAGCACCGCCCCGCACGCGACGAGGCCCACCGCGCGCTTCGACACGCGCGTCCCCGCCAGGCCGGCGAACAGAAAGCCGGCCAGCGGGAACAGCGGGATGAGCGGAATCAGAGCGAGCACGGTCAGCCCTTGAGGATGTTCACGTCGTCGAGATTCACGGTGTCCCGGTTGCGGTAGAGCGCGATCACGATCGCCAGGCCGATCGCCACCTCCCCCGCCGCCACGGCGATGATGAAGACGGGAAAGATCTGCCCGGTCATACCGGGCCGGGCCGACAGACGCGAGAAGGCGACGAAGCTCAGGTTCGCCGCGTTGAGCATCAGCTCGAGCCCCATCAGAACGATCAGGATGTTGCGGCGGGTCAGAACGCCGACGGCGCCGATGGCGAAGAGCACGGCGGAGACGGCGAGCACGGCGTTGAGCGGGATCATCTCGTCACACCTTCGGCTTCGCGAGGACGATCGCCCCGATCATTGCGACGAGCAGCAGCACCGAGGCGAGTTCGAAGGGCAGCAGAAAGTGGCGGAACATCACCATGGCGACCGTTTCGAGATTGCCGCCGTCGGCGCGCAGGGCGTTCGAAGCGCCCGGCGCCGTGTCGGGGAGCGTGGCCCACACGCCGCCCAGCACCAGCAGGAGCGCCCCCGCGAGCGCCAGCACCACCGCCATGCGCGGGGCCTTCATCCCCAGCGGGCCGCGGGGCAGGCGGCCCCGCTCCTCGAGGTCCACGAGCATGATGACGAACAGGAAGAGGACCAGGATGCCGCCGGCGTACACCAGCACCTGAACCGCAGCGAGGAACTCCGCCTCGAGCATGATGTAGATCCCGGCGATGCCGAAGATCGTCAGCACGAGGAAGATCGCCGCGTGGACCGGATTCTTCCGCGTGACGACACCCAGACCGCCGCAGACGACGACCGCGGCGAGGGCGGAGAACAGGGCGAGAGACGGGCTCACCGCGTGTACTCCGTGACCCCGTGGCCGGTGTAGAGCAGCTCGTCCGCCGTGACGAACCGGTCCCGGGCGTAGTGCGCCAGCTCGAAGTCGTGCGACATGTAAATCGCGGTGATCGGCTCCGTGGGGCAGGGATCCACGCACAGTCCGCACAGGCAGCAGCGCTCGTAGTCGATGACGAAGGTCTTTGCCCGCTTGCCCTTGAGCAGCGCCCCTTCGGGCCGCGCCTCGCCGGCCAGCGTGATGCAGTTGTCCGGGCAGGCGATCGCGCACTGGTTGCACGCAATGCAGAGGTCCTCGCCGTTCTCCGGGTGATTGCGCAGACGCGGCACGCCGCGGAAGCGCGGGCGCAGGGCAATCCGCTCCTTGGGGTACTCGACTGTGACGTGCGGGTTGAACTGCTCCCGCAGCGTCACCATGAGTCCCCGCAGGAGCTCGAACGGAACGAGGCGCGCGAGCGCGCCCGGCGACGGGGTGGGGATCTTCATCGGACCATCTCGATCAGGACTGCGGTGACCATGACATTGGCGAGGGAGAGCGGCAGCAGCCACTTCCAGCCGATGCGCATGAGCTGGTCGTAGCGGTAGCGCGGGAAGGTCGCCCGCAGCCACAGATAGAAGAACAGAACCACGAAGACCTTGATGGCGAACCAGACGAGCCCGGTGACGAACGGCCAGAACGGCCCCGCGAGGCCGAACAGCTCCCCCGCCGGGTTCGCGAGGACTTCCGGGATCCGCGGTGAGAGATAGCCGAGGCCGAAGGTGATCGGCAGCCAGCCCCCGAAGAACAGCGTCGCGATGATCCCGCTGACGACGATCATGTTCATGTACTCGGCCAGGAAGAACAGGGCGAACTTCATGCCCGAGTACTCGGTGTGGAAGCCGGCAACCAGCTCCGTCTCGGCTTCGGGCAGATCGAACGGCGCGCGGTTGGTCTCGGCGACCGCCGAGATGAAATAGATCACGAGCCCGAGAATCTGCGGCACGAAGAACCAGAATGGCGCGTTCTGCTGCGCGTGCACGATGCCGACCATCGACGCGGTGCCGGCGAAGAGCAGAACGCCGACGAGCGAGAGTCCCAGCGGCACCTCGTAGGACACCATCTGCGCCGCGCTGCGCAGACCGCCCAGAAGCGGGTATTTCGAGTTCGACGCCCAGCCGCCCAGCACGAGGCCGAAGACCCCGAGCGACGAGACGGCCAGCAGATACAGAAGCCCGACATTCACGTCGGTGATCCACGGGGTGACCCTGAGCGTCGTTCCGAAGACCTGGAACTCGAGCGGAGTGCCCGAAAACGGGATCACCGCGAACATCACGACAGCCGGCGCCAGGGCGATGCACGGCGCCAGCCAGAAGACCAGCCGGTCGGCCCGCGCCGGAGTGATGTCCTCCTTGATCATCAGCTTGAGGATGTCGGCGATCGGCTGGAGCAGCCCGTGCGGGCCCACGCGGCGCGGACCGAGCCGCACCTGCATGAAGGCGATGACCTTCCGCTCCAGGAGCGTCAGGTAGGCGACGACGAGCAGCATCACGTTGAGCACGATGCCGATCTGCACCAGCGGCACGAGCACCTTCTGGATCATCGGTCTAGCGGTCCACGCAGCCGAGCACGATGTCGATGGTGCCAATGAGCGCCACGATGTCGGCGACGAGGTGCCCCTTCGCCAGCTCGGGCAGAGCCTGCAGGTTCACGAAGCAGGGCGAGCGGAACCGGCAGCGCCAGGCCGTGTCGGAGCCGTCGCTGACGAGGTAGACCCCCTGCTCTCCGCGGGGACCCTCCGTAACGTGGTAGACCTCGCCGCCCGCCGGCGGGCGCAGCCGCTTGGGCACCTTCGCGCGCACGTCGCCGCCGGGCAGTCTGTCGAGCGCCTGCAGAATGACCCGGCGCGACTGCCGCATCTCCTCCATGCGGATGAGATACCGGTCGTAGGTGTCGCCGTGCGTGCCGAGCGGCACGTCGAAATCCATCTCGGCGTAGGCGGCGTACGGCATGGCCTTTCTCACATCGTAGTCCACGCCGGAGCCGCGCAGCGGCGGACCGGACAAACCCCAGTCGATCGCGTCCGCCGCGGAGATGACTCCGACGCCTTTCGTCCGCTCGACCCAGATCCGGTTGACGGACAGCAGCGTTTCGTATTCCTGCACGGCGGCCGGAAGGATCTCGCAGAACTTCCGGCACTCCTCGACCCAGCCCTCGGGAAAGTCGTTGAGCTGCCCGCCGACGCGCACGGCGTTCAGGGTCAGGCGCGCGCCGCAGTAGGACTCGAAGAGATCGAGGATCATCTCGCGCTCGCGGAAGCAGTAGAGGAAGACCGACATTGCGCCGAGATCCAGCGCGTGGGTTCCCAGCCACAACAGGTGCGACGCGATCCGCTGCAGCTCCGCCAGCACGACGCGCATGTACTGCGCGCGCGGCGGCGCCTCGATGCCGCAGAGCCTCTCCACCGCCTCGATGTAGGTCAGGTTGCCCGCGAACGCGGCGACGTAGTCCATCCGGTCGGTGTAGACCACGACCTGCGGGTACGAGCGGCACTCGCCCAGCTTCTCGCAGCCCCGGTGGAGATACCCGATGACCGGCCGCGCCGAAACGATTCGCTCCCCGTCGAGCTTCAGCACGACGCGCAGCACGCCGTGCGTCGAAGGGTGCTGGGGCCCGAGATTGATCTCGAGCTCCTGCGTGTGGAGGAGGGTCGCGTCCATCCTGGTCAGGGCCGCCTGTAGAGCTTGTGGTCGCCCGGCCGGCCCTCGAGTGGGTAGTCCTTCCGCAGCGGGTGGCCGTTCCAGTCGTCGGGCAGCAGGATGCGCGTGAGATCCGGGTGCCCCTTGAACCGGACGCCGTACATGTCGAACGCCTCGCGCTCGTGCCAGTTGGCGGTGCGCCAGACGCCGGTGACGGTCGGCACCGCGCCGCCCTCGCTCGTGCGCACCTTGAGACGGATCCGGTGGCGGTGCGTCATCGACATCATCTGATAGACGATCTCGAAGGGCTCATCGCGGTCCGGGTAGTGCGCGCCGCAGAGATCCGAGAGGTAATCCATCTGGGTCGCCGCATCGTTCTTCAGAAACCCGCACACCCGCGCGATCTCCGCCGTCGCGACACGCACGATCGGCACGCCCGCGAAGGACCCCGTTTCCAGGATCGCGCCGGAGTGGGCCTCCTGAAGCCGCGCCAGCGGCACCGGAACCGGTTCGGGCTCTGCCGTCATCTCAGGCCGACTTCTTCTTCGCGATCGTCATGCGGTCGATCTGATCCTGCAGCCGCATGAGCGCATACAGGAGCGCCTCCGGACGGGGCGGGCAGCCGGGAACGTAGACGTCCACCGGCACGACGCGGTCCACGCCCTGCACGTGGCTGTAGGTCGGGAAGGGCCCGCCCGCCGTGGAGCAGATCCCCATGGAGATCACCCATTTGGGCTCGGGCATCTGGTCGTAGAGACGCCGGATGATCGGCGCCATCTTCTCGGTGACCGAGCCGGCGACGATCATCAGGTCGGCCTGCCGCGGCGTCGCCCGGAAGATACCGCTCCCGAACCGGTCCATGTCGAAGCGCGAGGCGCCGGCCGCCATCATTTCGATGGCGCAGCAGGCGAGCCCGAATGTCATGGGCCAGAGCGCCGACCGGCGCGCCCAGTTGAACACCGAATCCACCGTGGTGGTGATGATGTTCGGGTGGAAACGGTCTTCTAGGATGCCCATTCGAGCGCCCCCTTGCGCCACGCGTAGACATAGCCGACGACGAGGATCAGGACGAAGACCGCCATCTCGACGAGCCCGAACATTCCGAGCGCGTCGTATTTCACCGCCCAGGGAAACAGGAAGATCGTCTCGACGTCGAAGATCACGAACAGCACGGCGACGATGTAGTAGTGCACCGAGATCCGCTCACGGGCCACGGAGCTCGTCTCGATGCCGCACTCGTACGGCGAGAGATCGGTGCGGCCCCGGCTGCGGCGCTGCACGAGCGCGGACGCGGCGAAGGTGACGGCCGGAAACGACGCCGCGACCAGGAGGAAGATCAGAATCGGGATGTAGTCTGACATCCTGCGTCGGCTCCCGGGGTTCGCCCCGGACCGCGCGCGGGCTGGGCGAGCAGTGCGCGGCGCTGCCTGGCACCTTGGTCGAGGCGCGCGAACCTTATCCGGGCGGCGGAGGCGGTGTCAAGAACGGCGCGCCCCGAGCGGAGTCACGGCGTCCGCTCACCTCCAATGCGAACGCGGCGGATCCGGGCGCCTTCGGTCAGCCCCTCGCGCGCGATCGTTCCTGCGGGGAGTTCCAGCACCGAGCGCGCCGGCACTCCGGGGTCATAACTCGCGCACGGCTCTCGCGCGCATGGCGGCGCGTTTTCGATGAGACCCACCACGACGCCGCCGGCATCGAGCCACACCAGATCGAGCGGGAGGAGACAGTTCATCATCCAGATCGGCTGCGGACCGTCTTCCGGCGCCTCGAGCAGCATGCCGTGCCCGGGCGGCAGCGACGCGCGCCCCATCAGCCCGATCTCGCGCCGCATCGGCGTGTCGGCGAGCTCCGCGATGATCGCAGCCCCCGAGGGAAGCACCAGCGTCACGGGCGCGAGTGGCGGCTGCGGACCGGTCGGCACGCCGGGCTCAGACTCGGCCGGCTGCGGCGCCCGGGGCGCCGGGGCCGCGTTCCCGCCGTCCCGCGGTGCGCAGGCAGCCGGATGGAGCCAGAGGGCCGCCGCCAGCCACAGGGCGGCGGCGCGAGGCGCGCTCACGGCTCGAGCCAGCGCGGGGAGGAAACGAACTCTCCATCCTCGATCCTCATGTCCTGGTTCTCCCCTTCCCCGCCCGCCGCTCCGTCCGCGCCGAAAGTCGTGAGCGCGTAGCGGTCCTCGCTGGCTTCGTACTTCAGCTCGTGCCCCCAGGGATCCATGGGCATCGTCTCGAGCGACTCCGGCACCAGGACCCGCAGGCTGAGCGGCAGGGAGTGATGCGCCTCCTTGAAAAGCTCGACGGCCCGCGCGGTCCGGCGCAGGAGATCCTCCGCGTCGCGGGTCCGGTTGCGCGACGCCACGCCCAGAAGTCCCTCGTAGGTCGGCAGCAGATCCCGCGCGCTCTCGGCGGCGCGGGTTTCGGGATAGTCGCGCATCAGCGCCCGCAGCGTCTCGGCGGCGGCGGCGGTTTCCCCCGAGGCGCCCTGGCGCTGCGCTTCGGCCAGCATCTTCTCGGCGCGGTGGCTCTCGCAGGCCGGCAGGGCTGCCGCCGCAAGCAGGAGCGCCGCCGTCCCCAGGCGCACGCGGCCCGCCCGCCGATGCCCGTGCGCGCCGCTGCGGCAGGTGCTCACCGCGCCGAGGGTACCGAAGCGCCGCTCGGCTCGTCAACCATGGTGGGCGCGAGATTGTTGACTCCCTGCATGGTGGTCGGGAGATTGTTGGAAGCGCCTGGCCCGGGTCCGGCCGGCTCGGGCTCGAATCCGGCACACTCGCAGCATTCCCATCCCCGAGAAGCACCCGTACAGCGCCGCGATCACCATCCGTGACGGTGGGCGCGAGTGAACTCTCCTCCGATTCGCCTTCCCGTGCGCGTTCCGCCGCCGTGCCTGGGTCGCGATGCACCAAGAACCCGCTCGCCCGGCCAAGACTCACTCCGCGGGTTTCCAACAATCTCCCGACCACCATGGATGCTCCGAGCCGTTGACACTCCCGAGACCCGAACCGGATAATCGAATCTCTCTCACACACCGAATTACCGGCCACGGAGCGCGCCACGATCGTCCGCAAAGTGCAGTCTGCGCCGGTCGGCGGCCCGTCTCCGCGCGGCGGTGAAGCGGCGCGCCTCGTCGCCAGCCTCGGATCGGCGGAGCGCGCCCGCGCCGAGGAGGCGCGCGCGCGGCTCACGGCCCTCGGCGCCCGCGCCGTGCCCGCGCTCCTCGCCTCCCTCGACGGGTCCTGCCCCGTCGCGCGCGAGAGCGCGCTCGAGATCCTCTCGCTCATCCGCGATCCCAGGGGCCGTGAGCCCATCGTCGCGCAACTGCATGACCGCGATCCGCGGCTGCGGCAGGCGGCCGCCGCCGCGCTTGCGGCCTTCCCCGTCGCCGCTTCGGTGCCGCCGCTCGCGCGGCTCCTCGCGCGCGACGCGAGCCTCGAGGTCCGGTGCGCCGCCGTCCGGGGCCTGATCGAGCTCTTCTCGGCGGGCTGCGAGGAGGCGATCCGCAGCGTTCTCGGAGCGCTGTTCGACCCCGCGGCCGATCCGGCGCTGCGCGCCGCGGCCTCGGGAGTGATCGCCCATCTTCAGCCCCGCGAGCGCGAGGAGGTGCTCGCCCGGCTCGGCGAGCGGCCGGGGGCCGCCCTCCCCGCGCGTGAGCCGGCAGAGGTTCGCAAGGCGCTCGCCGATCTCGCCTCGCCGCTGCCGGAGCGATGGAAGACGGCCCTCAACGCGCTGACGCATCTGGGTCACGAGGTCATCGCCCCCCTCGTGGACGAGATGGTCTGGCGCTCCCAGGACGCGGTCTACTGCGCGCGCGGCGCCATGGTTCTACGCGGGCTTGGACCCCGCCGGCTGCGCGGGGTCGCGGAGCATCTGGAGCGGGTGGAAGACCCGCTGCCGCTCGAAGCGCTCGTGGACGCCGCCGGCGCGCTGGACGACAAGCCGCTCATCTACCGGCTCCGCGGCCTGATCCAGCGTCTGCGGCCCCGGCTTTCCGCGCCTCCCGACCTTTCGGCCTCCCGCCGGCCCGATGACCTGGAGCGGGTCATCGCGAAGTCGCATCTCCTGCTCGCGCGCACCGGAAGCCGCGTGGCGATCGACGACCTGCGCGACGCCCTGCGCTCCCCCGACCGCTCCCTGTCGGCGGAAATCCTGGCCGCGGTCGAGATGATCGGAACGAAGGACGAGATCCCGGATCTCGTCGCGGCCTGGCTGCGCGAGGACGAGCGCGAAGAGGCCGGCGCGCCCGGTGCGGATCGCGAGGTCTTTCGCGACCGGCTGCGCGGCGTCGCCCGCACGATCATGAAGCGCGACCGCATCCGCAGCACGAACCGGCTGTTCGCGGCGCTCCCCCCGCCGGAGCGCAGGGCCTTCGAGCGGATGCACGGCGTTCCGCGCCGGCCGGCGGCCCGCGGCCGCGCCCGGAGCACGCGGTGAGCTTTCGCTTCGGCATCAACGGGCTGGGGCGCATTGGCCGGGCGATGGTCCGCCTGCTCGAAGACGAGCCGTCGCTCACCCTCGCCGCGATCAACGACCTCGCTTCGCCCGAGATCCTCGCGCCGCTGATCACCCGCGACTCGATCTACGGCCCGGGCCCCCGCGCGCGCGCGGACGGGCCGTCCCGCCTGCTCGTGAACGGGCGCCCGGTGGATGCGAGCCGATGCGCCGATCCCGGGGAGATCCCCTGGGGCGACTCCGGCGTTCAGGCGGTCATCGAGGCGACCGGACTCTTCGCGGCGCGCGAGGCTGCGCGGAAGCATTTGCGCTCCGGGGTGCGGCACGTGCTCGTCACCGCCGCCTCCCCCGACGCCGATTACACGCTGTTCGCCGGCCTCAATGACGCGGGGCTCGATACGGCGCGGCACCGGGTGATCTCGACCGCCTCATGCACCGCCCAGGCACTGGCCCCGACGCTGCGAGTCCTTCAGGACGTCTGCGGCATCACCGAGGCCGCGATGACGACAGTGCACTCGTATACGAATCATCAGCCGACTCTCGACGGGCCGATGCCCGACCCGCGCCGCGCGCGCGCCGCGGCGCTCTCGATGATCCCGACCTCCACCACTTCGATTCCGCCGCTGCTCACCCTGTTCCCGGCGCTCGAAGACAGACTCTCCGGCCTGTCGATCCGGGTCCCCACGCCGGCGGTGTCGTTGATCGACCTCACCGTGCGGCCGGAGCGAAGCATCGGAACGGCGGCGCTGCACGACGCCTTCCGCGCCGCCTCGACGGGTCCCCTCGGGAGAATCCTCGGCACGACCGACGAGGAGCTCGTGTCCACCGACTTCCGCGGCGAGGCCCGGTCGACGGTGATCGACCTGCCGATGACGCGCGTGCTGCCGGGCGGCTCCCTGCGGATACTGTCCTGGTACGACAACGAGTGGGGCTACGCGAACCGCGTGCTCGACGCGATCCGCCGTGTCGCCGCAGGGCCGGCGCGCGCCCCCGAGGGGTCATGAGCGACAAGCTGACACTGAAGGACCTCGACCCGGCCGGAAAACGGGTATTCGTCCGCGTGGATTTCAACGTGCCGCTCCGGGACGGCCGCGTCGCCGATGACCGCCGGATCCGCGAGTCGATCCCGACGATCCGCTGGCTGCTCGATCACGGCGGAATGCCGGTGCTCGCCTCCCACCTGGGACGCCCGAAGGGGAAGCCCGTGCCCGGGATGTCCCTGCGCCCCGCCGCCGACGCCCTGGCGGCCCGGCTCGGCGCACCGGTCCGCTTCGCGGCCGACTGTGTCGGTCCCGCCGCGGAGCAGGCGGCCGCAGCCCTCGCTCCCGGGGAGGTCCTGCTCCTCGAGAATCTGCGCTTCCATCCTGAAGAAGAGAAGAACGATTCCGGGTTCGCGCGCGCGCTCGCGTCCCCGTACGCTCTCTACGTGAACGACGCGTTCGGCTCCGCCCACCGCGCCCACGCGTCGACGGAGGGGATCTGCCGGTTTCTGCCTTCGGCGGCCGGTCTGCTCATGGAGCGCGAGATCGCCGCGCTCGCGAGGCTCCTGGGCGGCGCCGCGCGTCCGTACTGGACGATCCTCGGAGGGGCGAAGGTGTCCGACAAGATCCCGCTCGTCGAGAATCTGCTCCCGAAAGTGGATGGGTTCGTGGTTGGCGGCGCGATGGCATACACCTTTCTGAAGGCGCAGGGCATCCCTGTCGGCGCGTCGCGCGTCGAGGAAGCGCAGGTCGGCTTCGCGGGCGAGCTGCTCGCGCGCGCCGCGGCCGCGGGAGTGCGCATCCTGCTGCCGGTGGATCACGTGGTCCTTCCCGTGGACCTGGAAGCTCCGGAGGCGGCGGCGCCGACCCCGGGCGCCGCAATCCCCGAAGGGACGCGCGGCGTGGACATCGGACCGGCGTCGGCCCGGGCATTCGCATCGGCGCTGCGCGAGGCCCGGACGATCCTCTGGAACGGACCCCTCGGATGGTTCGAGAAACCTCCCTTCGACCGGGGCAGCCGTGCCGTCGCCGAGGCGGTCGCCGAATCGTCCGCGTTTTCGGTCATCGGAGGCGGAGACACCGCGGCCGCGGTCGCCGAGTTCGGGCTCGACACCCGCTTCGGTCATGTCTCCACCGGCGGCGGAGCCTCGCTCGAGTTCCTGTCGGGGCTCACTCTTCCCGGCGTCGCCGCGCTGACCGACCGGACGCCGCGGTGACGCGATGACATTTCCTCCGCGGCGGCCGCTCGCGGTCGCGAACTGGAAGATGAACAAGACCTGGACCGAAGCGCGCGCCTGGGTGCGCGAGTACTTCGACGGCCCGATGCCCTCCCCCGCCGGCGATGCCGCGGTCGCGCCGCCGTACACCCTGGTTCGCGACATGGGCGAGGCGCTCGCGGGAACGACGCTGGCGCTCGCCGCGCAGGATCTGCACTGGGAGACGCAGGGAGCCTACACGGGAGAGATCAGCGCCCCGATGCTGGCGGCCCTCGGAGTGCGCTACGTGCTCGTCGGGCACTCGGAGCGGCGCCAGCAATTCGGCGACACCGACGCTCGCGTCGCGCGCAAGGCCGCAGCCGCCATCGGCGCCGGCCTCGTTCCGATCGTCTGCGTCGGCGAGTCGGAATCGCAGCGCGCCTCCGGTCGCACCGAGATGGTTCTCGAAACCCAGGTGCGCGACGCCGCCGCCGGGCTCGGGGGCGAGCCGGGGGCGTTCGTCATGGCCTACGAACCGGTCTGGGCGATCGGCACCGGCAATGTCGCGACCGTGGAGCAGATCGATTCGGCGCACCGCTTCATCCGGCGCATCCTCGAGGACGCCGCGGGTCCGGCGCGCGCTGCGGCGACGCGGATCCTCTACGGCGGCAGCGTGCAGCTCGCCGGTCTGCCCGAGATCCTGGGCGCAGACGAGGTGGACGGCTGTCTCGTCGGCGGGGCAAGTCTGTCCGGCGAGGGATTCCGCGAGATCGCGGCCGCGGTGGCCCGCCGCTCCGGTTGATGGCCCCTGCGGGCCGTGCTACTGTCCCGTTTTCGCCCGCGCGGCACGAGGCAAACACTCCATGCTCATCGTCTTTCTCACCACGATCCACATTCTCGTCTGCCTGGTCCTGATCGGAGTCGTCCTCCTGCAGACCGGCAAGCGGGCCGATCTCGCCGGCGCGTTCGGCGGCGGCGGGAGCCAGACCGCCTTCGGGGCGCGCGGCGCGGCGACATTTCTCTCCCGCGCCACCACGGTGTGCGCCGTCGTCTTCATGCTGACGTCGTTCCTGCTGGCGCTGCTGCAGAGCCAGTCCCGCGGCGCCAACAGCAGTCTTCCTCTCCCGGAATCGGCCCCCGCGGCGGGGGCGCCCGCCGCCGAGACGCCGGCCGCGCCGGCCACGGCTCCCGGGAGCGAATCCCCCGCCCCCGCCGGGTCACCGGCGCCGGCGGCGGGCCAGTGATCTCAAGGATTCGCGGCGTGCATTCGAACGTGCCGAAGTGGTGGAATTGGTAGACACACCATCTTGAGGGGGTGGCGGGGAAACCCGTGCGAGTTCGAATCTCGCCTTCGGCACCAGTATTGTCCCCTCCCGGATCACCAGTCGCTGTAATTCGTCCCGTCGAGTGCCGTGCCCGTGCTCGAAGAGCGGACGTCGAACACGTTCTGCCCGTCCCATGCCGTGTCGTCCGCGTCCATCTGATATGAGCGCAGAATCCAGTCGGGAGTCCCCGTCATCGGGTCGACCGGAATCTCGCGCAGGTAGTGCTCCACCCGCGTGCGGCCCGACTCCGCCGCGGTGAGCTCGACCCCCTCCACGAGGGTTTCGAGGTCGGGCGGGTACTGCTGCCAGTCGGGATCCCACGGCTTGATCGCTCCGACGAGCGCCGCCTGGTGATAGCGGTCGATGGCGGCGCGCATGATCGTGAGCGCATGCCGCAGCTCCGTCTCGCGCTGCCGGATCAGGAGGTTCCGTCCCAGCGGCATGGCCACCGTCGTCAGGATCGCGAGCACGGCGAGGGCCGCCGCCATTTCCACGAGGGACAGGCCGCGATCGCCGGGGCCGGCAGGATTCCGACGCATCACGATCCTGTCTACGCAGCCGAGCCGAGGCGCGTCTACCGCATCTCCCTGGGGGGCGGCTCCTGCGGCGGACGCGGCCTCCCGAACAGCCGTCGGAACCATCCCCCGAGACCGTCGGCATGGAGCGCGCAGTCCTCCTGCGGCACGGCACCTGCGAGGAACAGCTCGTCGATCGTCTCCGGGCAGCCGGCAACGGCGCGACCGCCGCTCATCGGGTCCACGGAGACACGCTCCAGCCCGGGCGGCTCTTCGAACGGGCGCCCGCCGCCCGCGCGCTGCGAGCGGCGCACGTAGTCGATCCAGATCGGGAGAGCGCCGGATGAGCCGGCCAGCCCTGTCGGCGCGGCATCGTCGAACCCCACCCACACGACGTCGACGAGATCAGCCGAGAGGCCGGCGAACCAGGCATCGCGCCGCTCGTTCGTCGTGCCGGTCTTGCCGGCCCAGTCTCCTGCGATGCCGGCGTCGCGGGCCGCGTGCGCTGTGCCCCGGTCCACCACGCCCCGCAACTGGTCGATGCACAGATAGGCCGCCGCCGCGGGAACCGCGCGCTTCTTCGTGCCTGTGCGGCGGGCGAGCACCGTTCCCTGGGGCCCTGCCACCTCGCGGATCGCCGTCGGCGCAGCCCGGACCCCGTTCCCGGCGATCGTTGCGTACGCGACCGCCAGCTCGATCGGCGCGATCTCCTGCGCCCCCAGCGCGAGGCTGGGCCACGGCTCGAGCGGCGTGACGACGCCGAGGCGGCGCGCGGTCGAGACGACGGCGTCGAGGCCGATCATCTGGCCGGCGCGCACGGCGGGCACGTTCAGGGACTGCTCGATCGCCTGCCGCACCGTCACCGGGCCGCGAAACGTCTCGTCGTCGTTCTCCGGCCGCCAGAGCGTGCCGCCGGACACCAGCTCCAGCGGCGAGTCGTCGAGCTGCGTGGCCGGAGTGAAGACGAAGGACGCATCGCGCAGGGATCGCTCGAAGCCGGCGAGGTAGACGATCGGCTTGAAGGCCGACCCGGGCTGCCGGCGTCCCTGCGTGACGCGGTCGAACTGGCTGCGCTGGAAGTCCCGCCCCCCGACGAGCGCCAGGATCTCGCCCGTCCCGGGCCGCAACGTGACGATCGCTCCTTCCAGGGGATCGCCCTTCTTCCGGCGCAGGTTCGGACGGTCCCGCTCCAGCCGCGCGAGCCCTGCGATCAGCGCGTCTTCCGCCGCGCGCTGGAGCAGCGGGTCGAGGGAGGTGAAGACCTGCAGGCCACCCGCCGTGAGCACGTCCTCGGGGTACGACTCGGCGAGCTGCCGGCGCACCAGCTCGACGAAATACGGCGCGCGGACGGAGCCGCCGCCTCCCGAGCCGAGCCGCAGCGGCTCCTTGCGGGCCTTCCCGGCGTCTTCGGCGGAGATGCGCCCGGTCGCCGCGAGCGCGTCGAGCACGAGCCCGCGCCGCTCCAGCGCGCGGTCGGGATGCGAGTACGGGTTGTACGAGCCGGGGGACGGAATCAGCCCGACCAGCGTCGCCGCCTCCGCGAGATCCAGATTCCGCACGTCCCTGCCGAAATAGAACCGGGCCGCCTCGCCGAAGCCGCAGACGGCGACGCTGCCCTTCTGTCCCAGGTAGATCTCGTTCAGGTAGAGCTCGAGGATCTGGTCCTTGGTGCGGCTCGACTCGAGCACCACGGCGAGCGCCGCCTCGCGCAGCTTCCGGGCCCAGGTGCGCTCCTGGGAGAGAAAGAGGTTTTTCACCGTCTGCTGAGTGATCGTGCTGCCGCCCTCCACGACGCCGCCGCTGCGCACGTTCTGGAGCGCGGCGCCGGCGATGCGGATCGGGTCGAGTCCGTGATGATCGTAGAAGCGTCGATCCTCGGAGGCGATCACCGCGTCGCGCAGCACCGGCGGGAACTCGGCGAGCGGCAGCACGATCCGGTCCTCGCGCTGCGGGCCATACAGGGTCGCAAGCGTTTCAGGCTCCAGCTCCACGGCGCCGCTGCGGGGGCGCGCCGGGAGGGAGTCGATCGCGGCGATCGTGCCGCCGTCGAACCGGACACGGACGGCGCTCTCGGCCACCGTGCGGCCGCCCAAGGTGAAGCTCCGGCTGCGCAGCTCGACTCCGGCCGGGGTCTTGCGAAACTCTCCGGCCGCCGCGGGGGCCGCCGCCGAGCGGCGGTATCCCAGACGCTCGAGGCGCTCCGCCAGCGCGTCGGCGCCGATGCGCGAGCCGGCGCGGATGACGAATGGCGCCGAATAGATCTTCGTTGGCACCGGCCACGCACCACCGGCGAGCCGGTCATCGATCTCGCGGCGAAGGGCCGCGAGCGCCCACAGCCCCCAGAGGAGGCCGGCCATCAGGACGACCGCGGCGACCCGCAGGAGCCATCGCCGCCTTCCGGTCAGCGCCCCGGCCCCTTTGGCCCCGCGGCGCTTCAGCGCAGCCTGTCCTTCAGGGGCTTGCCCGCCTTGAACACCGGCGCTCTCGACGAGGGGATCTGAATCATCTCGCCGGTCCGCGGATTGCGTCCCTGGCGCGGCTTGCGGTTCCGGCACTCGAAGGTGCCGAACCCGGAGATCGTGACTTTGCCTCCTGTCGCGAGCTCCTCGGCGATCAGACCCGCGCCCTCTTCGGCGTCGAAGATCGCGTCCACCGCAGTGCGCGCGTCCCGTGGAGCAAGGTGCGTCTTCGCCGCCAGCTTCTCGACCAATTCCGCCTTGTTCATCTCCACCTCCCTGTGGGCTGCCCGCCTCCGGGCGTCTCCTTCGGCCCGCCGTCCGGGGCGCCCGGAACGGCGCGGCGTCAGTCGGGGTACTGCAGGGTTCTCACCGAAGCCCGTACGACGAAAATCCGCGCGTTGTTGTCGTCGGGGTCGCTCGGAGCAATGAAGAAGCCGCTGGGGCGGTCTTCAGCGGAGCGCGTCGTTCCGAAGATCACCTCTCCGTCGGAGAAGGTGACGATCACCTTCCGCTGCTCGGATCCGACCGACTCGAAGCGGCGCCGCGCGACGAACTCCTTGTTGCCCAGGAAGTCCTTCACGTAGAACAGCGCCTTCATCTCGTCGATCGCCAGCCGCATCGGGATCCCGCCGCCCTCCGCCGGGAGCAGGTGGAAGGCCGGCTGATCGGGGTCGAAATCGTGCGTGATCCCCTTGTGAATCTTCCCGTTCCTGAGGTGCGCGACGACCTTGTCTTCCATCCATCCCTCGGCGCCGTTCCGGCCCGGCGGCACGGAATCTTAGCGCGGATGGGCCATCGGGAAGGATTCCTCGACCACCGCCGCCGGCTGGACCGGCACGCCGGCCGCGACCTGGACGGTCTTCTTGAAGACGACCATCCCACCCCGGCTCGCCCCCGTTTTGGAATACTCGATCTCCCGGGACCACCGCTCCCGCTCCCCCGCCGGCGTTCCGGAGGGCTCCCCCGCCGTGTTGATGCGCACCGGTCCGCTCCAGCAGAGGAACAGCCCATCCGGTCCCTCGCGCAGGATCTCCATCACGATCCGCGTGATCCCGGTCGTCTCTCCCTGGTGCATGCTGACGACGATCTCGTTGGTGCCGTCCCAGTCCAGATCCACCAGGGTGATCTCTCCGCCCCCGATCGGGCCGCCGAGCAGGGCCAGATAGCTGCGGGTGGCGACCGGCCGGGCCTGGTCCCCGCCCGGACCACGGATGTCGAGAGCCACCTCGACCGCGTCGGCCGGCCCCTTCTTCCCCGTCATGAACTCGGTCAGGACAACGGTCTCGCGTCCCGGAGTAGACCACACGTCGCTCGAGAGCACCGTCTGTCCGAGCACCTTGGCGCCGGACGGTCCCGAGAAAGGCGCCAGACGGCCCTGCTCCGCCGCGCCGGCGGAGCCGGCGGCGAGCATCAGGATCAGAACCGGGGCCGCGAGAGGCCCGTGTCCGGGCGCGGGCGGCAGGAGGCGGGTCACCGTCCCGAATGGTAGCCCACGGTTCTCCCGCCGGCAATTCGAGCGCGCGTGGCCTGCCCGGGCAGGCGGTCCCTATATTGATTCGGGGGTTTCTGCCCGTGATCATCCTGACTGTAATGGCCGCCGTTCTCGGAGCGGCGGCGGGAATCGGCCTCGGCCGCCACCTCGGAGTCCGCGCGCGCGAGCAGGCGCTGGCGCAGCTCCACGGGGAAGGGCGGCGGCTCGAGCTCGAGAGCGCGCGGCAGAACCGCGAGATGGAAGCGCTCCGGACCACGCGCCGGTCGCTATCGGAGTGCCTCGACGAGCTCACGCGGTTCGCCCGCGAAGTGAACACCGAACTCGACCGGGGCCGGCTTGGGCGGATTCTCTGCGCCTCCCTGGAACGGATGTTCGACGCGCGGCAGATCCTCGTGTACTTCACGGCGGACGAGGGAGATGCGCTCGAGCTCGAGACCTCGCGAGGATTCGGCGAGGGATCCATCATCCCCGACAAGGTGCCGATGGGCGTGGGGCGAGTGGGCTGGGTCGCCGAGCAGCAGCGAACACTCTCCCGCGACGAGATGGACCGGATCGCCGCCGCCGGCACCCCAGGCCGCCCCGAGTCCGAGGATCTCTTCCCCCGCCTCGAGTTCCTGGCCCCGATGGTCCACGATGGCAAGACCGTGGGCGTCATCGGTGTGTCGGGAGGCGACGCCATCCCCTCGGACCAGAGGCGCCGGCTGCTTCGCCTCACGGCGGACCTCGGCTCGATCGCGCTCCGCAGCTCGGTGCGCATCGCGGCGATCTCCACGTCGGCGAACGTGGACGGGCTCACACGGCTCGCCAACCGGCGCCACTTCATGGAGCGGCTCGGTTTCGAGCTGGCGTCGGCGAGCCGCACCGGCGAACCGGTCTCCCTGTTCCTCTTCGACATCGATCACTTCAAGGCGTTCAACGACGCGAACGGCCACCCGCTCGGCGACGAGGTCCTGCGCATCACCGGGAGGCTCCTGCGCGACACGATCGCCTCGTCGCACTTCGCCGGCCGCTACGGAGGAGAGGAGTTCATCATCGCGATGCCGGGGACGTTCCGTGGCGCGGCTCTCGAGACCGCGGAGCGCGTGCGCAGCGCCATCGCGAATCACCGCTTCCCCCGCGAGGAGAGCCAGCCCGGCGGCGATCTCACCATCTCGGGTGGTCTCGCGACCTTCCCGGAGGACGGGCGCACGGTGCCCGATCTCATCCGGATGGCCGACGCCGCCCTGTACCGGGCGAAGGCCGCAGGCCGGAACCGGGTTCTCCCCGCAGGGGCGCCCGCGCACGAGCCGACCTTCGCCTTACCTCTCCCCCGGAATTCAGGAAATTGAAGCCCTCCCGGAAGGGCTGCGTTAGAATCTGTCCAGCATGAAGCCGACCCCCCGGCGGACGCCCCTGGATCTCCCCAGGGAGGCGCTCCACCAGAAACGCTACACGGCGATCCTCTGCGGCGACGGAAAGATCCTGCCGATCGAGGAGCGACTCGGAAAGCGCCTGCTCCGGACGATCGACTGTGCGAGCGGCGAAGGCCGGGACCTGCTCCGCCGCGGTTGGGTGTTTCTGCGAACCTCCGAGGGCAAGTGCCTGGACGGCACCCCCCTGCAGCACGTCTACACGCGGCTGCGGGAGGAAGCGGAGAGCCGGATGGCCGAGCGGCCCGACGACGCAGGCTGGCAGCGGCACTGGCTGACCCAGCTCACGTCGATCCGGACCTGGGAAATTGACCTGCTCGGCGACGCGGGGAATCGCAACGGCCACTGAACGCGGCCCCGGCGCCTGACGCGCGTCAGACCATCCGCTCCAGCTCGCCCAGCAGACGCCGCGCCTCCGGCTCGTTCCGGGCCGCCGGCATGAAGAGCTGCCGCAGCTCCCGCTGCTCGAACCGCCCTTCCTGCAGCGCCTCATAGATCCGCTGCCCGAGCATGGCGGCGGTGCGCTCGCGGGTCAGCGCGCCGCGCCCCGTTGCCATCGGCGCTACGGGGTCCGCATGAAGCCCCGGCGCGCGTCGGCTCGGGTCCACCAGCTTCGAGGCGACCCACATGAGGGTCCGCTCGAGCTGCAGGGCGGCGCCGCCTGCCGCTGCGCGCGTATGGGCCGGTCCCGGCAGCCGTCCCGCCTCGCCCGCGAACACGGCGAGCAGGAAGCGGCAGGCCTCCTCCGCAGCGAGCGACAGATCGAAGGCGCGGAGGAACAGGGTGTTCGACGCCGCGACGTAGCGGGCGCCGCGCGCGCCGAACGCGCGGCCCTCCCGCCCCGCGAGCGCGGACGGGGCTCCGTCCGCAACGGCGGCGGCGCGGACCTCGCCGGCGGTTTCGGCATAGGTGACCTCGGGGTATGCGTCGACCAGGACATCCGAGGCGGTGCCGGCGCCGCGCAGCCGCTGCCGGTACGGATCGATTCCGAGGACACCGAGCAGGAGATCGAGAATGTGGTGGATTGTGGGCGACAGATCGGGCCGCCCGTCATCGTACACCTCGCCGCGCCAGCGATCGAGGGTCTGGCGGTACGCTTCGTACTTGGCGAGAGGGCTCGCATTGAAGACGACGAACCGCCCCTGTCCGAGCTCAACCGGCCGCGACAGGTCGCGGCCGCGCTCCACGAAATCCCAGTAGATCGACTCGACGTTCTGCACGATCACGATTTCCACGGCGCGGCGCTTCGCGCGGGAGAGCTCGCGGCGCAGTTGCCGGGGCAGATGCCCGCGCGCCAGGTGCGACTCGCCGAACAGCACGAGGATCTGCGCGTTGCCTTCCGCGGCCCGCAGCCCGGCAATCCGGCGGGCGGCGTGCGTGTCGCGGCGGCGGATCGTCGTCAGCCCGCCCCGCGGCCGTGCGTCCGCGGCGACGACGGGAACGCGCAGTGCGCGAGCGGCGGAGAGCAGACTCCTGTAGCCCTCCCACGCGTAGCCCCAGTCCTGCTCGTATCGGATGCGGCGGAGGAACTCCGCCTCGGGAAGGCTGCCTGCCTGGTAGCGGTCGAGCAGCCGCTGATGACTGCTGAAGACCATCTCGACGGCGAGGATCAGACGGCGCCGGCCCTTCGCGAGCCGTCCCAGCATCTCCGCGGCGAAGCGCTGGCAGGAAGGAAGCGCGTGGTAGTCGCCGATGTAGATGACGTCCGCGCGCCGCGCCGCGGCAGTCAGGCGCTCCCACGACACGGTGCGCCCGCCGGCGTGGAACTCCTGGTGGAAGTCCCGGATGTAGCGGCGCCGGACCGCCGGGTCGGCGCCGAAGAGCTGGCTCTTGAGCCGCTCGACCGCTTCGCGCTGAAGCTGCGCGACCGATGGCTGGCCGAATGCTATTTCTTCTCGTCCTTCGGCGTCTGGTCGCTCGGCGGGTCGCCCTTCACAGCGCTCTTGAAGTTGCGGATCCCCTCTCCGAGCCCCTTGCCCATCTCCGCGAACTTCCTCCCCCCGCCGAAGAGAATCAGCAGGAGCACGACGATCAGGAGAATCTCGGTCATTCCCAGGCCAGCAAACATTTGGGAGCCATCCTTTCAGGTCTGCCGCGGCGGCATGATGTACCGGTCGTTCCCGCGCCGCACGGTGACGCGTTCCGCGTCCAGGTGCTCCAGCAGCGGGATCGCGTTCTTCCGGCTCACGCCGATCAGGTCCTTGAAGGCCGCGATGGAGATAATCTCGCTCATTTTTCGAAACTCGTAAAGCGCGCTCCGGAGCGCCGCCAGGGACGCGGTGTGCACGTAGCGCCCGTCCGACAACCGGACGAGCAGCCCCTCCCTCTGCAGCAGATGGAGCATGCGCTCCCCCGCAGCCCCCCGCGCGGCTCCGATCGCCGCCAGCGCCTCGCGCGACGGGGGATCCCATCCCGCATCCCGGATCGCCGATTCGAGCGCCGCCCGCAGGCGCGCCTCCTCGCCGCCGACGCGCGGGGCATGCCCCGGCAGCGCAACGAGATCCTGGAGGATCGCCAGCGAGCCGGCGTCCGCGAGGAGCTCCAGGAGCGCCCGGAAGACGTCCGCCGGAGCGCCGGGCACGAGGCGCGCGCGCAGCTCCTCGCGGGGCATGCCGGGGCGCAGCGGCTCGCGCTCGTGGAAGTGCTCCAGGAGCCCGCGCGCGCGCGCCGTCAGCACGGCGAGCGCTTCCGCGGCGAGAGCGCGGCGGGGCTCGGCACGCAGCAGGTGAAGGACGCCCTCCTGCTCCAGCGCCGCGACGGTGCTCTCGACTTCCGGCGCCCGCAGGCCCGAGCGGTGTGCGAGGACCGGAAGCGTCGCCCCCGCGGCGCCTCCTTCGGCGACGAGAAGCCGGATCCGTTCCCGGTCCGCAGCCGCGGCGAAGACGCGCAGCGACGCGAGCGGCGCGCCGCCGCGCCGCCGCTTCGGCGGAACGGGGTCCACGACCCGGCCACCGGCGACGGTGCGCTGCGGGGAGTACCGGCGAAGGATCACCCGGTCGCCCCGCGCGACCGCCATGGGGGCCTCGAGTCCGATCTGCGCGAGCCCGCGCCCGCCTGGCTCGAGCCGCTCCCCTTCGAGCAGGCGCACGCGTCCGAGCAGCTCCCGCGTGCCGGCGTGGAGACGGACGCGCTCGTTGTTGCGCAGCGGCGCCGGCGCGTCGGCAAGCATCTCGATCTCGAGATCCACCAGCGATCCGACCGGCAGCGTTCCAGGCGAGGCCAGCGTCTCTCCGCGCGGCGCCTCTTCCGGCGAAATGCCCTGAAGATTCACAGCGGTCCGCTGCCCGGCGACCGCCCGCTCCACCGGCTCGCCGTGCACCTGAAGCGAGCGCACGCGCGCCGTCCGCCCGGAAGGCAGCAGCACCAGCTCCTCGCCGATGTGGATACTGCCGGCGACGAGCGTGCCGGTGACGACAGTCCCGAAGCCGCGCAGGGTGAACGAACGGTCCACCGGAAGCCGTGCCGGGCCGTCCGCGGGCCGCGGACGCGCGGATGCGGCGAGGCCGGCGAGCGCCGCCCGAAGATCTTCGAGACCCTCGCCGCTGCGCACCGACACGGCGATGACGGGCGCCCCCTCCAGGAACGAGCCGGCGACGAGCTCGGCGATGTCGGCGCGCGTCACGGAGCGCAGGTCCTCGGGCGCCAGGTCGGCCTTCGTCATCGCGACGATCCCGCGCGGGACCTCCAGCAGGCGGCAGATCTCGAAGTGTTCGCGGGTCTGGGGGCGCACCGACTCGTCGGCCGCCACGACCAGCAGGACGGCGTCGATGCCGCTGGCGCCGGCGAGCATCGTCTTTACGAAGCGCTCGTGCCCGGGCACATCGATGAACGCGATCCGCCAGCCCGCGAGATCGAGCGGCGCGAATCCGAGCTCGATGGTGATGCCCCGCTCCTTCTCCTCGCGCAGGCGGTCGGTGTCGATGCCGGTCAGCGCGCGCACGAGCGCCGTCTTGCCGTGATCGATGTGGCCGGCGGTACCGACGACGAGCGGCGGACCGGCGAGCGGGGGGCGCTGCGGCTGGGACCGGGCCGGCATGGGAGCCGGCTCAGTCTACCCGTTGTCGAGCACGGAGCGGACGACGCGGCGCAGGTCGGCGAGCAGGAACGGTTTCGAGAGGACCGGTCTGCCGGCGCGGTCGAGGAACGACCGCACGTCCTCGGAGAGCAGGTCCCCCGTCGAGAAGACGAACCGGCTCGCGAGCTCCGGGCGCCGCGAGGCGACGTCCTCATACAGCTCGCGGCCGCCGAGCCTCGGCATTTTCATGTCGGTGATGATCAGGTCGTACCGGCCGCTCGCGAGGCGCTCGAGAGCGCGCCGCCCGTCCGGCGCCGTCTCCACGCGGTGGCCCAGCCCCTCGAGCGCCTCTTCCAGGAGGCGCGCCACCGACGGCTCGTCCTCGACGACCAGAATGCGGCCCGCGCGGCCGGGGCCCGCGTCCGTTTCCAACTCCGCGGGGGCCGCTGTGCCCGCGGCCGCCTGCGCCGCGGGCCCGGGAAGCCGCACCGAGAAGAGCGCCCCCTGCCCCGGCTCGCTGCGCACGTCGATCCGCCCGCCATGCGTCGCGACGATGCCGCTCGAGAGCGAGAGACCGAGCCCCGTCCCCCTGCCGACCTCCTTCGTCGTGAAGAAGGGATCGAAGATCCGGCCAAGATCCTCGGGCTCGATACCCGGTCCGTTATCCACGACCTCCACGACGGCGCAGCCGTCCTCGCGCCGGCTCCGGATGATGACGAGCCGGTCCCCCGCCCGTTCGTGCAGCGCGTGCTGCGCGTTCGTCACGAGATTCAGGATCACCTGCTGCAGCTGGTGGAAGTCGGCGTCGAGCACGGGAAGATCGTCGGCCAGCTCGGTGCGCACCTCGATGCCGTCGGTGCGCATTGGATACGCGACGAGGGCGAGGACCGACGTGACGACTTCGTTGAGGGAGACCGGCTGCCGCTCCGGAGCGTGCGAGCGCGCGAACGACAGCAGATTCTGGACGATCTTCTGGCAGCGCTGCGCCTCGGCCAGGATGATGCCGAGCTTCCGGGCCACCTCGGGGCGCGTCTTCGCGGATTGCAGGAGCTGCGAGAAGCCGATGACCGACGCGAGCGGGTTGTTCAGCTCGTGCGCGATCCCCGAGATCATCTCTCCGAGTGCCGAGAGCTTCTCCGTGAGGTGCATCTGCTCCTGAACCGCGCGCTCGCGCGTGATGTCGCTGGTCACGAGCACCAGCCCGGCGGGCCGCCCGCGGCGCGCGTGGAGGGGACTCGCGCTGAGCCGCAGCAGCCGCCGCGGCCGCATGAGCGAGATTTCCAGCACGACCGGGTCGTGGCCCGCCTCGCGGACGCTCGCCGCGAGCGACGGGAACGACAGGCCCCCCAGGTCCTGAAGCGCCGCCGGCGCCGCCGACCCGGTCAGCGATGTCAGATGGGCGGCGGAGGCGCGATTGCGCATCTCCACCCGTCCCTCCGAGTCGGTGAGCACGACGCCGTCGGGCAGCGAGTCGATCAGCGCCCGCAGCAGATCGGCGCGCGCCTCGGCGTCGGAGAGCAGACGGTCCAGCGTCAGTCCGATCTGCGCTCCCGCGGCGGTGAGCACCCGGGAAAGGGCATCGGCGGGCCACGGTCTGCTGGCGGCGATGGCGATGAGGCCCGTCGGCGTCCCCCGGCGCAGGATCGGAAGGACCTCGATGACGGCGGGTGGCCCCGTGGGCGGCTCGTCGGGATCGAACCCTGGAAGAGTCCGGTCCACCGCTTCGGCCGGCGGCGCCTCGATGCCGGTGAGCCCCCTCCAGGCGTCCGCACAGTGGGAGACGATGCGCGCGCGCGCGTCCGGAAGCAGCGCGCGGGACAACAGCAGGGTCAGCTCCGGCCGCCCGTCGCGCTCCCTGAGAACGGCCAGCGCATCGAAGTCGACGAGAGGCTGGAGACTCGCCGCCACGCCGCCGAACAACTCATCGGGATCGTGGGCGCGCGCCGCGGCCCCCACGAGATCGAACAGGGCTCCGAGCTCGGCGGCCTGCGCGCGCGACGCCTCGTCGACGCCGCGCCGGGCCCGCTCGCGGCGCAGGGCCGCCGCCAGCGCGGTCCAGAGCGGCTCCGCCGCCTCGAGATCCTGCGGCTCGAACCGCTCGCCCGGCGCGCGCGCGAGCAGCAGCATCGCCGCTCCGTCGCCCGAGCGCCGCAGCGGCACGGCGAGTGTCGTTCCCCACCCGCCGGCATTCAGCAGCGCGCGAAGGAAGGGATCCTCGATCGGGGCCGTCGCCGCGGGGACCGCGGCCGCCTCCGGGCCGTGCCACGGCTCCTGGTGGAATTCGCGGCGCCCTTCCGCGCCGGGCTGCGCGCGCCAGGCGCGCCCGGCAAATTCCGCGTCGCCCGCGAGCAGCGCCGCGCGGTCGAACGGCACGAGCGCGCACAGCGCCGACAGGAAATCCGGGATCAGCTCCGGCAGCGGCGCGGGGCGCAGCAGGGTGAGCAGCGCCTCTTCGCGCGGCGGGAGCGGCTCCCGAGGCGTCGGGGGACCTGTCATGCCCCCACCGGCGTCACGGATCGGGTCAGCGCTGCACGGCCACGCTCCGCCGCTGCATCACCCGGCTGGGAGCGAGCGCCTTCGGAGGAGCGATGGCGGCATGCGGCCGGGCGAAGATTCGCCTCAGCCGCCCCTTCGCCTGGACTTCGATCTGGCGCACGCGCTCCCGGCTGACGCCGAGCCGCTCGCCGATTTCCTTGAGGGTCAGGACCCGGCTGCCGAGCAGGCCGAACCGGTGACGAATCACGAGCTGCTCCTGCTCCGAGAGCCCCGCCAGCGACTCGTGGATCAGCTCGGCGCTCTCGCGGCGCAGGATCCGGTCTTCGGGCGTCGGCGCATGCGCGTCGCGCAGGAACTCGCCGAGCGGCGCCTCGCCCTCGCGATTCGGCTTCTCGTCCAGCGAAGTCTCCCGCATGGAGACCTGCAGCGTGCGGTCCACCCGCGCCAGAGACTGCGCGAGCAGCGCGCCGACTTCCTCGCGCGAGGGCTCGCGGCCCAGCTCCTTGCGAAGCTGGCGCTGCCCTTCGGAGATCTCGCGCAGCTTGCGCATCTGATAGGTGGGCACGCGCACGAGCGAGTGCTCTGACAGCGCCGTCAGAACCGACTTGCGGATCCACCAGACGGCGTAGGTGATGAACTTCGTTCCCTTGGAGTGATCGAACCGTCGCGCCGCCTCGATCAGGCCGAGGTTCCCCTCGTTGAGCAGATCCTCGAACGAGAGACCGATGTGGCGGTACTCCGAAACGATCTTGACGACGAAGCCGAGGTTCGACTCGATGAGCCGGTGCATCGCCCGCGCGTCGCCGCGCCGTACCGCGCGGGAGAGCCCGATTTCCTCGTCCCGGGTCAGGAGCGGAAAGCGGCGGATGTCGCTGAAGTAGCGCGCGAGAAGCGAGGCTCTCTCGCTGTGTCCGGCGTCCATGGGCACCCGTTGGGGGGGTGGGACCTGGCTGTCTTGAGGCGGGCGACATGGTAGGAAGGCCCGTTCCGCCGTGTCAAGAAAGAAGTGCTTGTCGGGGGATCAGTGGAACATCCCTGGGTCACCGTTGCCCTTCCTGGGCATGACCCGGAACCGTCTGCGGCGGATCCTCCACCTGAGTTCGTTCAGAATCGCCCTGGGCCGCCGCCACCTCTGGAGCGCGAGCCAGCCGAACAGCATGCCTCCCAGGTGGGCCCAGACCGCGATTCCGCTCCCCATCGCTTCCCGGTAGAAAAATACCTGCAACACAATCGTCAGAATCACCAGGACTCTCGCGGAAACCGGGATGACGAAGTAGAGAAGCACCGTGCGGGTAGGAAAAGTGAGCCCGTACGCGAGCAGCAGGCCCAGAATCGCCCCTGAAGCCCCGATGGTCGGATGGATGGACCGCCAGTCGGCGGCTACGGTCGTCAGGGCCGCCCCGATCCCGCAGATCGCGTAATACCGGGTGAATCGGCCCCCGCCCCAGAGCCGCTCCATCTCCGAACCGAACATCCAGAGCGACAGCATGTTGAAGAGGAGATGGCCGAATCCCCCGTGAAGAAACGCGTACGTGACGGCCTGGTGCACGTACCCGTGCAGGAAGCGCTGAGGCACGAGACCCAGGGTCAGGAGCAATTCCCGGGTGCCGACACCGGATGTTCCGTAGTCCACCAGCAACTGCACGACGAAGATCGCCGTGCAGGCGACGATCAGGGCGCGGGTGACGGGGGGTGTCTGGCGCAGGACGGAGGCGAGCGGATTGCCCGCTCGATACGGGCTCCGGTAGTAGCCGTCCATGCGCATTCGAGTATATCCGAGCGACCCGTCTGCTACGCTCGGGCGTGCGACTCGGAGCGGGGCATCCGTATTTCGCCGGGCACTTCCCCGGACGCCCGATCCTTCCCGGCGTGGCGCAGCTCGCCCTGCTCGAGCGTCACCTCGGGTGCCGCCTTTCCGGCGTGCGCTCGCTCCGGTTTCGAAGACCGGTCGCGCCGGACGAGGAGATCGCCGTCGCCGCCCGGAACGAAGAGCCGGGCGTGCTGCGGTTCTCCCTCGAAGCCGGCGGCATGCCCGCATCCGACGGCGCGGTGTTCACCGGGTCCGGACGCGCGATTCCCGACGCCGAAGCGATCGACGCGCCGGATGAGGGTGCGTGGCGCGACGCCTCCGCCCTCCTGCCTCACGGAGAGGGGGCGAGACTGCTGACCGAGCTTCGCTGCGGCGGCTCGCTGACCGCTTCGGGACGGATTCGCGTCCCGGACCATTCGCCGCTGCGGAACGGGGGGAGAGTCCCCGGCTTCCTGGTCCTCGAGATGGCGGCCCAGACGGCGGCCGGTCTCGAAGCACAGGCGCGGAACGCGGACGGCCGGCCGATGCGGACCGGCTATCTCGTCAGCGCGCGCGACTGCGTCTGGCGTCCGTCGCTTCCGCGTGGCGGATACGAGGCACAGGTTTCCTGCAGCGGGGTGTCAGGAGCGCTCGCACTGTACCGCTTCGTCGTGCGTCAGTCGGGAACGATCCTCGCCGCCGGAGGCATCGGCACCTGGAAGGATCCCGGCGGCTGATCCGGCCGGCCAGAGGTGTCGGAAGCAGAACCACTGGTGCGGCGCCTCGCGGATCGCTTCCGCGAGCGGGCGCGCGAACCGGCGCGCGCCGTCTTCGAGCGCCTTCTCCCCCGCGCCGTGCACGAGGAATGGCTCTCCGAAGATCGGGCGGGACGCGCGTCTTCCGGTTCGCAGGACGATGGCCGGGAGAATCGGCACCCCCGCCGCGCGCGCCAGCGCGAAGGGGCCGCGAGGCAGCGCATAGGGGCGCCCGAAGAGCCGCGCCTGAAGGGAACGGCCCCCGGCGCGCGGACGGTCTGCCTGCAGCGCGACGACGTCTCCGCGCCGCAGCGCATCGAGAAGGGTCACTCCGAGGGACGGGTCCTCCCTCGCGAAGTGCGTGCGGAAGCGGCTCCCCTGGTGTCGCTCCACCAGGCCGCGGATCAGCTCCTGCGCCTCGGGATCGCCTTCCTCCTCGCGCACCAGATGAACCGGCCGGTCCTGCCTGCCTGCGGGCAGCAAAGAGCCCGACTCCCAGTGTCCGACGTGCGCCGTCGCGAGGATGAACCCCCCCGGCGCCGCGACGAGCCGCTCCCAGTGCTCCCGCCCCTCGGGCGAGTCCGTGAATTCCTTCGCGGTGCCCAGCCGCTCGTAGCGCTCGGTCAGACACCACCCGAATTCGTGCAGGGTCTTCCAGATGCGCCGCTGCTTCTGCGGCCATCCGCAGGGACCGAGCACCACCTCGAGATTCGACGCGATCGCCGCGCGGATCCGGAGGAGCACGCAGAAGAAGAATCCGGTGAACAGAGCGATGCACACCACGTGCGCCCACTCCGGCATCGTGCGCACCCCGAAGAGATGGATGCGATACCAGAACGAGCCCGTGACGTGCACGCGGCCGAGGACGAGCCGCGACGCGCCCGTCTCCGGGGCCTGCGGCGGCGCGCTAGATCGAGGCGCCCGCATCGATCACGATTGCCTGACCGGTGATGCCGGAGGCCCGGTCGGAGGCGAGGAACGCGACGAGCGCTGCCACGGCCTCGGCGCTCACGCCGCCGGGCAGCACGCCGACGGCGCGCAGCGCCTGTTCCGCCGCCGGGCCGGCCTCTCCGGTGAGACCGGTCGGCACGAATCCGGGGAGCACCGCGTTCACGCGCACGCCGCGGCCACCGACTTCCCGCGCGAGCGCGCGCGTCAGGCCGACGAGACCGGCCTTCGACGCCGCATAGGCGCCCTGTCCGGCAATGCCCCGGATGGCGGACAGGGATGCGACATTCACGATGACGCCGGACCTGCGGCTCACCATTCCACGCACCGCCGCCCGGCAAAGCCGGAACGCGCCGCCCAGATTCGTCTCGAGCAGGCGATCCCACTCGGCGTCGGACGTGAGGCCGACGAGTCCCGACGAAGCGACAGCGGCGTTGTTCACGAGACACCTCAGGGGCCCCAGAGCCTCCTCGGACTCGCGCACGAGCGTGTCGGCGGCGCCGCGATCGGTCAGATCGAACGGGAACGCACGGGCGCGTCCTTCCGACGCAGACGCGATGCGCTCCGCGGCGTCCCGCCCGCTGTGGAAGGTAAACCCCACAGTCCAGCCGTCGGCGAGCAGGCCCGCGACGATCGCCCGGCCGATGCCGCGGTTGCCCCCGGTGACGAGGGCGACGGGTCGCGTCACGACGGCCGCCCGTCGCCGAGGCGCGCGGACGCGATCGCCGCCGCGATCCGGACGCTGTCGCGCAGCGCGCGATAGTGGCTGCCGCAGCGCCCGTCGGCATAGCCGAGTGCGACGGGCACTCCAACCACGCGGAATCCTCGCCGCACGGCGCGCACCAGCACGGCCGACTCCGCCTCGAATCGCGGCTCGGGAAACCCCGTCGCCGCCAGGAGGCGCCGCGTGTAGAGACGGAAGCCGGTCTGCACGTCGGGGATGCGCGCGCCGACGATGAGAGAAATCGCTCTCGAGGAGAGTCTGTTGCTCGTTCTGCGCACGCGACTCATCTGAGAAAACAGATGATCGCGCATTCCAAGGACGAGATCGGCGTCGCCCGCGGCCGCGAGCAGGACGGGGATCTGCTCGGGCAAGTGCTGCCCGTCCGCGTCCACGGTCACCACGGCGTCGGCGCCGCGCCCGAAGAGGTCGTCGAAGGCGGTGCGCAGCGCCCTTCCCTTGCCGAGATTCCGTGCGTGACGGATCACCCGGGCCCCGGCCGCGCGCGCCGCGTCTGCCGTGGCGTCCCGCGAGCCGTCGTCGACGACCAGCAGATCGGAGGCGAACGGTTTCGCGCGCGCGGCGATGTCCCCCACGCTCGGCGCCGCGTCGAAGGCGGGGATGGCGATCGCGATCCGCATCACGCTGTCTCGCCGGACAGCACGGCCCACGCGGCCGCGCCTCCGCTCGCGCACGAGGAAACGAGTACGCGCCGCGGACACCGGGGCAGAGATCCGCGATGGGGCTCGACACCGAGCTCCGCGTCCGGCGCCGAGAATCCGGCCGGCGGGGCGACGGGCGCGCCGGCGGCGGCCGCCACCGCTGCGCCCACATGGAACCCGCCGTACTCTCCGGTCGCGCCCTTGGGGGCGAGGACCGGCGGCAGCACCGGCAGCCCGAGAGCCGCCTTCAGACCCTGAAGGAACGATGCCTCGGCGCGGTCGCCCGACGGCGAGCCCGAAGCGCCCGAGACGATCGCGTCCAGCGGCCCGTCTGCGGATGAGAGCGACCGTGCCGCGCGTGTGCCGAGGAGCCGCGTTTCTCTCCCCCAGCTCACGGGGCCCGCCGTGGGGTCGAACCCGCAGCCCCACGTCTCGACACGCGCGAGCACGCGCGCGCCGCGGCGCCGGGCCGCCTCGAGCGGCTCGAGCACGACGACCGTCGCCCCTTCTGCGGCGAGCAGACCGTCGCGCCCCCGGTCGAACGGCCGCGCCACTCCGTCGCTCGAGAGCGACAGCGCGCCGAACCGCGCGAGGATCATGTGGAGCGTCGGGGTCATTTCGTCGGCGGCTCCCGCGAGCACGACCGAGGCCCGGCCCGCGGCGATCTCGCGCGCGCCCCGCGCGAGGGCGAGGACCACACCCGCTTCACGCTGCGCCACGGTGATGTTGGGACCCCGCGCCCCGAGGGAGAGCGCCACCTGCGCGGCGGCGGCATTCGCCACGCACTCGGTGAAGTAGAACGGCGAGACGAACTCGGGCCCCTCGCGCCGGATCTGATCGAGAATCCTCTCTGTGTAGTGCGCCGATCCCCAGCTCGTCGACATCACGACACCCGCCGGCACTTCGGAGTCGGGTCCCGTCCGCGGAAGGCCGGCGTCGTGCAGCGCCTGGCGCGCCGCGGCCACCGCCATCCGCGAAGGGGCGCTCATGCGGCGGGCCTGCGGCTGCGGCACCCATTCCGAGAGATCCTGCGCCGCCGCGAGAAGCGGCGGGGACGCGCTCCATCCGCGGCGGCTGTCGGGCGCCGGCCTGCCGGCGGCGGTTTTCGCGGGCGCCCCCAGCGCGAGGACCGCCTCCAGAGAGGCGCGTCCCGTTCCGAAGGCACCGACGGCGCCGATGCCGGTGACGGCGACTTTCATACCCCGGCCGCTCGCGCGGCGGCCCCGAAGAGGACGGCCGCATTCGATCCGCCGAAGGCGAGACTCGTCGAGAGAGCCACCCAGCTTCGCCCCCCGACGTCGCCGAGGCGCAGCGCGCCTCCCCGCACCAGCGCCGCCGGCGCCCGCGGATCGATCAGTCCCCCCTCGGGCGCCGGGTGCAGCATGCCGGTGACGAGCGAGTCGACCGTGGCGAGCGCCTCGATCGCCCCCGCGGCGCCGAGCAGGTGCCCCGTCAGACTCTTCGTGGCGACGACCGGGATCGCCGCCGCCCGCGCGCCGAAGACGTCCTCGATCGCCTTCCACTCCGAGAGCTCGTTCTGCGGCGTCGCCGTCGCATGCGCGTTGATCCAGGTCACGTCCCCGGGATCCCGGAGCGCATCGAACAGCGCCGCGCGGATCGCGCGCGCGGCTCCCGCGCCCTGAGGGTGCGGAGCGGTCATGTGATGCGCGTCGCACGAGGCGCCCGCGCCCAGCACTTCGGCGAGAACCGGAGCGCCGCGGCGCTCCGCCTCGTCCTCGCTCTCGAGCACCAGCACCGCGGCCCCCTCGCCGATCGTCAAGCCTGCGCGCTGCTCCTCGAACGGACGGCACGGCGCCGCATCCACCGAGCGCAGCGCGTTGAATCCCGCATGTGTGAGCTCGCAGAGCGCATCCGAGCCCCCGGCCAGCGCAACCGCCGCCTCTCCGTCGCGAATCGCCTCGAGCGCGGCGCGCAGGGCCAGCGCTCCCGAGGAGCACGCAGACGAGACCGATTCCACCGGACCCGCGGCGCCGACGTCCCGCGCCACAGCGTCGCCGGGTCCGTTCGCCTCCTGCGAGCGCAGCAGCGCAACCGGCGCGAACGCGCCGGCCTGAAGCCGCTCGTGGAACCGCTCGCACTCCGGCATGCCCGCGGTGCTCGTGCCGAAGAAGACTCCCATCTCCGGTCCGCTGCCCCTGGGGAACCGACCGGCTCGCACGAGTGCCTCGCGCGCCGCCGCGACCGCATACCGGTCCGAGCGGGAGAGACGCCGCCAGCCGGGGATCGCCGCGGCGACGGCCGCGGGCGCGGGTGGCACCTCGGCGGCGATGCGCGTGCGATGACGGCTCGCGTCGAACCGGGTGATCGAGCCGGCGAGAGGGCGGCCCGACCTCAGCGCTTCGAGCAGCGGTCCCACGCCCCAGCCCGCAGCCGAGACGGCACCGATCCCCGTCACGACGACGCGGCGGGGCACGGCGGCGCGCCTCAGCCCCGGCGGGAAGCGCTCTGAGCCAGCGGAAGCTTTCCGCCCACGAAGCGCGCGAGGCTGCCGACCGAGGCGAACGTGTCCCGTCCCACCTCGTTGCTCGCGATTCGCAGGCCGAAATCCTTCTCGAGCGCGACGACAAGCTCCAGAGCGTCCACGCTGTCCAAGCCGAGCCCTCCCTCGCCGAACAGGGGGGCCTCGTCGGCGATGCCGGCCGGGTCCACGCCGTCGAGATGAAGACTCTCGACGATGAGGCGCTTGATCCGGCTGCGCAGGGTGGTCTCGTCGGTCATGAATTGGCCGGCGTCCCCCTGCCGGTATAATCGTAAAGGACTATACACCAGAGGAGGACGTCGTCGGGATGGTGGATTCGATCCTCGATGGCTGGTCGAAAGTCGTTCGCAGCCGCGGGGACCAGTTTCTCGTTCAGGGCGGCGAATCCTGGACTGCGGCGGAGATCGACTCCGCCGCCTCGGCGATCTCGGCGCGGCTCGATGACGTCTCCCCCGAGCGCGCCCGGCCCCTCGCGCTCTCGACCCGCAGCGGGGGACTCTTCCTCGCAGGTCTGATCGGCGGCCTGCGCGCGATGCGCCCCGTGCTCCTGCTCGACTCCGATCTCACGGGGGCGGAGCGGGACGCCGCCTCGGCGCGATTCGGAGCACAGGTGTGTGTGGGGGACGGAACGCACGCCGCGTGGGCCGGTCTCCGTCCGCTGTCCCCGGCGGCGGAGCCGCCGGCGCTCCCCCGCGGCGCAACCGTCATCAAGATGTCGTCGGGAACGACGGGTGTCCCCTGCGGCATCGCGACCACCTCCGACGCCCTCGCCGCCGATGAGGCCGCGCTCTTCAGCACGATGGAACTGCGGGAGACCGACCGGCTGCTGGCGGCGGTGCCGCTCGGACATTCGTACGGACTCTCGAGTCTCGCCCTGCCCGCGATCGTGCGGGGGCTCCCCCTCGTGATGACACCGGATGATGGCCCGTTCACACCGCTCCACGCGGCGCGCACCGGCGCCGCGACGGTCTTTCCGACGACGCCGGCGTGGCTCCACGCGTTGTCGCGGCTCGCGGAGCCGGTTTCCGTCCCCGAGACACTGCGGCTCGTGATCTCGGCCGGCGCGCCGCTCGATCCGGAAGCCGCGGCCCGGGCGGCGCATGTGCTCGGCCGCCGGGTTCACGCCTTCTATGGCGCTTCGGAAGCCGGCGGCATCTGCTACGACCGCACCGGCGAGGGCGCGACGAACGGCACCGTCGGCGAGCCCGTGGAGGGAGTGCGTCTCACCCTGCTGCCGGTGGATCCCTCGCTCCACGGCGCCGCCGAAGCCGGCCAGGTGATCGTGCGGTCGCCCGCCGTTGCGAGCGGGGCTCTCCCGCCGGATCCTGCGCGTCTGTCCGGCGGCCGATTCGCGGCTTCGGACATCGCCGTCCTGCACGGCGCGGAACTGCGCCTGCTGGGGCGGCTCGACGATCTCATCATCGTCCGCGGCAGGAAAGTGAGCCCCGTTGAGATCGAATCGATCCTGCGCGAGATGGACGGTGTGCTCGAGGCGGTCGCCGTGCCGGTGACGCGGCCCGAGGGAGGCGACCCGGTGCTGCGCGCCGTCGTCGCCTGCGCGCCGGGCAGGCTGACGCCGCGCGAGATCCTGGCCTGGTGCCGCTCCCGCCTTGCGGGACACAAGCAGCCGCGGAGCGTGGTCGTGTTGCCTGTGCTCCCGCGCACGCCGCGGGGGAAGATCGATCGGCGGCGACTGTCGCTCTGGGACGCTGGCGCTACTGAAAGCTGATCGACCAGACCTGGTCGGAGGGCGTCTCGAAACCGGCCTGATCCCGTCCGACGACGCGCCAGTAGACCGGATCTCCGTTCGCCCCGAGCGTCTTCACCTTCTTCCAGCGTTTTTTGCTGAGCGTGAAGCTCGAGCCGGCGAGAAACTTCTTCTTGCCCTTCACCTGAACGTCGAACGGCGACGACACGGTGGAGAACTGGACCTGGAAGGTCACGTTCGTCCCGAACGGGACCCAGGCGAAGGTCTCAGGCGAGCTCGGGCCGGTGTACACGGTCTGATCGGCCGGCGAGAGCAGCGTGAAATCGCAGGCGTCGCCGAGACCATCGCCGTCGGTATCGACCTGAAGCGAGTTCTGCTCGCCAGGGCAGTTGTCGCAGGAGTCCCCCCGCCCGTCCCCGTCGGCGTCGGGCGTGACGGGGCAGACCGAAGCGGGCGCGATCGCCGTCACGCAGGTGCGCGGATTCCCGTCGTCGTCCGTGACGGTGAGATGCACATCATAGCTGCCCGCCACGGGGTAGATCTTCTGGGGGTTCTGAAGAAGTGAGGTTGTCGCGTCGCCGAAGCTCCAGGACCAGCTCACGATCTGCCCGTCCGGATCGGAGGCGATCGCGGTGAACTGCACCGCGAGCGGCGACGGCCCGCTGCTCTTGCTCGCGCCGATGGAGCAGCTCGGGCGCTGACCGGTGATCGTCGAGCGCAGGAACCACGGCGTTGCGGCCGGATCGGTCCGGAAGAAGGCGAGGAGCATGTTGCCGACCTTGCTCTCGCCCCCCATCGCCGGATGGCAGTAGTCGCGCAGCTCCGTGTCGCCGCAGAGCCAGACCAGCCCGTCGGAGCGGGCCACGACGCCGTCCGCCCAGAGGTATGGGCCCCAGGCGATCCAGGGGGCCAGGACGGGGCCGTTGCCGGGATCGTAGTTCAAACCGGCGTCGCCCTGGATCTGATCCTCGATCACCCACTTCACGCCGAAGCCGTTCTCGTACGCGAGCGGCTCATCATCCTGCTGCGCGTAGACGTCGGTGTACGACCGCGTGCGAGAGGAGAGAAAGGCGATCTTCACATTGGGGTACTTGGCGCGCAGGTTCTGCAGCGTGGCCTTGATGTGCCCCTGATACCAGATGGAGAAATCCGGAAAGCCCAGCACGCCCGCCGCCGCCGCGTCCGTGCCGCGCTCCGCGAGCTTCACCCAGGCGACCTGTACCTGCTCCGCCGAGAGCTTCGCGGCGATGATGCGCGCCAGCGCGTTGTCCCAGGCCGGATCGTCGCTCTGGGACCAATCGCTGCCCCCCTGTCCTCCCTGCGCGCAGTCCACGATGACGACCTTAGAGTTCTTCGCAGGGTCGAGATCGGCCATGGGCTTGAAGGACCAGGACCCCCCCTGGCCGTTTCCCTGCGCCGTCGAGAACTCCTGCGTCGTGTTCGACATGCCGACCGCGATGAAGCCGATCTTGCCGTTCAGCGGATCGGGATTGCCCGATGCGTCGAGCGGCTGGATCGAGTTCGCGAGCGCGATGCCGTCGGCGAGATGCGCGGGCGGAATCGCGCTCGCGCCCCCGGGATAGAGCCCGCCCTGGTATCCCAGATACAGCCCGGGGCCCAGATCAGTGAGCGGCGTCTTGCCCGTCTGGGTCAGCGAGCAGTCGGCGCGGGCGGTGTGCAGGCACAGCGCCGCCCCGCCCGCGACGAGGGCGCGGAAAACCGCAAAGGATCGGAAGGAATTCATGACCCGGATGCGCTCCTGACGGCGAAAAATCTAACACCCGCGCCCCGGTCCCGCCAGCCGGAGGGGGATTCCCTGCGTACCGCGCGGAGGTTGCGTCGCGGGGAGAGCTCCGGCGGGCGGGCCGATTCCACCTGCGCGCGCTCGGGCAGGATTGCCCCGATGCCGAACGAGCAGCCCGAGCAAATCGTCGCCCGGCAGCTTCCGGGACAGGGCGAAGGCATGGAACCGCTGCGCCGGCTCCTGCTCAGGCTGGCCGGGGGCTCGATGCCGGTGCTCATCCTGGGGGAGAGCGGCACCGGCAAGGAGTTCGCGGCGCGCGCCCTGCACGCCGCGTCGCCGCGCGCCCCGGGGCCCTTCGTCGCCGAGAACTGCGCCGCCGTTCCCGAAGGGCTGTTCGAGAGTCTCCTCTTCGGCCACGTGCGAGGCGCCTTCAGCGGCGCCGTGCGCGCGCACGAAGGCCTGTTCCAGCAGGCCCGGGGAGGAACGCTCCTGCTCGATGAGATCGGCGAGCTTCCCCTCCTGCTGCAGGCGCGCCTGTTGCGAGCGGTTCAGGAGCGGCAGGTCCGCCCGCTGGGAGCGAGCGAGACCGTGCCCCTCGATGTCCGCATCGTCGCCGCGACCAACGCCGACCTCTCTGCGCTCGTGAGCGAGGGCCGGTTCCGCTCCGACCTGCTATACCGGCTTCGGGGCGCCGTGCTGGAGCTTCCGCCGCTCCGGCGTCGCATGGACGATCTGCCGCTCCTCGCAGCGGCGATCCTGTCGCGGCTCGAACCGCCGCCGGGGGGCGGCGCCTGGCGCATCTCCCCTGCGGCGCTGCGAGTGCTGCTCGCACACGACTGGCCTGGCAACGTGCGCGAGCTGTCGGCGGAGCTGGAACGGGCGGCTGCGCTCGCCGAGAGCGAATGGCTCATTCCCGAATCCTTCTCGCAGTCCCTCCGGCCTTCCCGGGTCGCGGCGATGCCGGCGGGAGTCTTCGCTCCTCCACCGCGCCGCGCGAGGGCGCCGCTGCTGTTCGACGACGGCGCAGCCCTGCAGCGGGCCCACCTGGAACGAGCGCTTGCGTCGTGCGGGGGCCACATCACCGAGACGGCGGCATGGCTCGGCTGGACGCGCCAGCGTTTGTACCGGCAGATCCGCCGGCTGGGGATTCGGGTGGAGCGCGCCCCGCGGCGCGGAGGCGCCGCGAGTCCGCCCGGGGGCGGCTGAACGCGCCGGCGCGCTACTCCCTCTCCAACTCCACGTTCCAGTACGCGGCGTCGAGGAAGCTGCGCCAGGACTCGTGAGCGCCGCCGGAGAGGATCAGCCGCATCAGGGGGTTCCAGCGCGGCTTCGCGGGCCGGCGCACCAGCGTCATGTGCGCCTCGTGCGCGAGCCGGTTCCCCTTGCGGTGATTGCAGGCGACGCAGCAGCAGACGACGTTCTCCCAGGTCGACTTGCCGCCGCGCGAGAGCGGAACCACGTGGTCCAGATTCAGATCGCGCGGCGCGAAGCGCCGGCCGCAGTACTGGCAGCGCTCTCTGTCGCGGAAATAGATGTTCTTTCGCGTGAACCGGACCTCCTGGCGGGGCACCTGCTCGTAGTGCGGCAGAAGCACCACGCGCGGAATCCGGATCGTCATGAGCGGAGTGGCGATCGTGTCGTCGCCGGCCTGCGGCGGAATGTCGCACCAGTCTTCCCAGCCGTAGGTTCGGAAGTCCGGCTCCACCGCCACGGCGTGCCCCTTGTAGAACAGGGTGAACGCGTTGCGGACCGACGTGATCGTGACCGCCTGGTAGAACCGGTTGAGAACGAGGACGGAGCCGTCGGTCACGGAATCACCGGGCCTCCGCCCGCGCCGGGCTGAACGACGTCTCGAGAGCGGCGCGCGCGGCATGGCGCTCGAGGGCGAGATCGATGAGCCGGCTGATCAGGGCGCGATACGGCACGCCGGTCGCCTCCCAGAGGCGGGGATACATCGACACCGGCGTGAAACCGGGAATGGTGTTCACTTCGTTGAGATACAGCGCGCCGCTTTTCCGGTCGAGGAAGAAGTCCACGCGGGCCATTCCGGCGAGGTCGAGCGCGCGGAAGGCCGCCAGCGCGATCCGGCGCATCTCGCCGAGAGTCGCGGGCGGGATCGCCGCGGGGACGATCAGCTCCGACTCGGCCAGATACTTCGCTTCGTAGTCGTAGAACTCGCGGCACGGCACGATCTCGCCCGGCACCGAGGCCTCCGGCGCGTCGTTCCCGAGCACGGCGATCTCGATCTCGCGGGCATCCACACCGCGTTCCACGAGCGCCTTCCGGTCGTAGCGCAGCGCATATGTGATCGCGGGGGCGAGGCCTGCCGCGTCGCGCACTTTGCTCACCCCGACCGAGGAGCCGCTGCCCGCAGGCTTCACGAAGCAGGGCAGGCCCGTGACGGCGAGCGCACGGCTCATCGCCCCTGCCGGGTCATGCGCCCACTCCGGCGCGCGGATGCAGACCGCCGGGACGATCGGCAGGCCCGCCGCCGCGAAGAGGGTGCGGGCGACGTCCTTGTCCATGCCGAGCGCGGAGCCGAGCACGCCGCTTCCGACGTAGGGCAGGCCGGCGATCTCGAGCAGCCCCTGCATCGTCCCGTCCTCGCCGAAGATGCCGTGCACGAGAGGAAAGACGACGTCGACCTTCGCCGGCGCGGCCGGGGCGCCCGTCGCGCTCTGCGACACTCCCCATCCCGGCAGACCGGCGGGGACCGCCGGCGGCTCTCCTCCGGGCAGCGCGTTCCGGGCCGCGCCGGCGAGCAGCGCGAGCGGATCCCGCCCCGGCGCCGGCGGCAGCCAGCGGCCGGCCCGCGTGATGCCGATGGGCACCACCTCGAACCGATCCGGGTCGATCGCCTCCATCACGGACCTGGCGGAGATGAGCGACACCTCGTGTTCGACGGAGCGCCCGCCGAACAGCACGCCGACGCGCAGCCTGCGGCTCATGCGGAGCCCCCGGCGGCGGCCGTGCGGCCGGTCGGCGCCTCGGAACCGCGGCTGCGGCGCGCGGCCGCGGCGATTGCGCGCGCCAGCGCGGCCACTCCGTCGCCGCGCACGGCCGAGACGATCAGGGCGTCGGGATAGAGCGATTCCATCCGCTCCACGGCGCCGGCTTCGGCGCGGTCCGACTTGTTGAAGACGACCATGGTCGGGCGGTCGCGGAGCCCGAGACCCGCCAGGACTTCATCGGTCACCGCCATGCGCGCTTCGACCCCCCGCTGCGCCAGATCCACGACGTGCAGGATCAGCTCCGAGTCCGCCGACTCCTCGAGGGTGCTCCGGAACGAGGCGACGAGGTCGTGCGGGAGCTTGCGGATGAAGCCGACGGTATCCACGAGGAGATACGGCGTCGACGCGGTGCCGCCGCGGCGGATCAGCGGATCGAGCGTCGCGAAGAGCCGGTCCTCGACGCGGGCCGCCCCGGCGGCGGCGAGGGCGTTGAACAGCGTCGACTTTCCGGCGTTCGTGTAACCGACGAGAGCCGCGCGGAAGACCCCTTCGCGTCCGCGGCGCCGCTCCTTCCGGCTGCGCTCGACCTTCGCCAGCTCCAGCCGCAGGTGCGCGATGCGCCGGCGGATCAGCCGGCGATCCAGCTCGAGCTGGGTTTCGCCGACGCCCTTCAGGCCGATCGTTCCGCCTGCCTGCCGCGAGAGGTGCTGCCACTGCCGCGTCAACCGCGGCAGCAGATATTCGAGCTGCGCCAGCTCCACCTGCGTGCGCGCCTCGCGGGTACGCGCACGGCCGGCGAAGATGTCGAGGATGAGCGCCGCCCGGTCGATGACCGCGGCGCCGATGATCTTCTCGAGATTGCGGATCTGGGCCGGCTGCAGCTCGTCGTCGAAGATGACGAGGTCGATCTTTTCGGCCTTCACGCGCGACGCGATCTCGTGCGCCTTCCCCTTTCCGATCAGGGTGGCGGCGTCGAAGCGCGCGCGTTCCTGCACGATCCGCCCCGCGACCACGCCGCCGGCGGTCTCGGTGAGCAGGGCCAGCTCGTCGAGATGGTCCAGCGTTTCCGCGCGGGCGCTGCCGGTGCGGTGAACACCCACCAGGAGGGCCCTTTCGCGGCGACTCTGTATGCGGGTGCTCTGGCTTCTGAAAGCAGGCCCTCCTCGCTTCGAATATTCGCCCTGCGGGTGCGGACGGTCAAGGCCGGCGGGGTTACGGCTCCTCGAGCAGCGCCTCGACCGCGGCGCGGATTCCCTTTTCGGGGGGACCGATCTTCCGGATGACCCCCTTCTGGTCGATGACGACATGCCAGGGCAGCGCGCCGACTCCATAGGCCCGCTCGGCCGACTGCCCCCCGTCGTACAGGATCGGCAGCTCGATCCCCTTGAGTCGGGTCAGCTCGCGCAGGCGCGCCGCGTCCTCGCGCGTCGCGACTCCGATCACGGTGGCGCGGTAGCCGCGCGGCGCCAGCCGCGCCGCCGTGAGCTCCAGCTCGCGCAGCGGCGCCAGGCAGGGATCGCACCAGGCGGCCATGAAATAGAGACTCGTCACCGTCGCGTCCGCGGCCGAGGGGGGTCCGCCCACCGTGACCGACTTGCCGTCGAGGTCCGGCAGGGTCACCAGCGGCGCCTGTTCGCCCGGCTGCGGTGCCGCGGACGCCGGCAGCACCGCCGCGAGTCCGAGCGCGAGAGCCGTCCGTCGGATCCGGATGGGTGTCACAGCATTCTCCAGCCCTGCCACAGGAACCAGACCCCGAGCAGGATCATCAGCACTCCGAAGACCATCTTCACGATCTCGGTCCACCGGCCCGCCCTCGGCAGCCCCGCCAGCAGCCCCGAGAAGGCGCCGAGAAGAAAGAGGATCAGCCCCATCCCCAGCGCGAAGACGACGAGCAGCAGCGCGCCCGAGACCGGACGTCCGCCGCTGGCGACGAGGAACAGCAGCGTACCGAGCACCGGCGCGGTGCAGGGCGCGGCGATGAATCCCGAGGCCGCGCCCATCAGGAACGGCCCCGAGAGCCCGCTCTTCCGTCCGCCGCCGGCGAGCCGCGCCGCGATCGGCGCCGGCAGCGAAAAGGTCCAGACACCCAGCAGCGAGAGTCCGAGCGCAACGATGATCGCGCCGATGAGCCCGTAGATCCACCAGGTCTGCGTGTATCGGCCGAAGATGGAGCCGGTCAGACCGGCGATGAACCCGAGCGCGGCGTATACGGCGGCCATGCCGAGCACGTAGACCGCCGAGCGCAGGACCGCGCGACCGCGGCCGCCCGCCGCCGAGCCGCCGATGTACGTCACGACGATCGGCATCATCGGATACACGCACGGCGTCAGCGACGTGGCGACGCCGGCGATGAAGACGATGAGCACGGCACGGAGAGACCCGGTCTCGAGGGCGGCGCGAAGACTGTCGTTGAGACTCGCCCCCCAGGCGTCCAGCGTGTCGATCAGACCCACGCGGCTCCCTGCGGTCGGGGCGCGGGCGTACGCGGACTCACAAAGGGCGCGAGATCTGGTCCACCTGCAGGAGGCGCGAGATCCGGTCCACCAGCGTCTGTTTGCGCTGCAGGCCGATGAGCTGATCGGCGACCTTGCCGTTCTTGAAGAAGATCAGCGTCGGAACCGACATGACGCCGAAGCGAACGGCAGTCTGTTGACCCTCGTCGATATCGAGGTGCCCGACCTTGATCCTGCCGGCGTATTCGCCCGCCAGTTCTTCGACGATGGGGGCCAGCTGCTTGCACGGCCCGCACCATTCCGCCGAGAAGTCCACGAGCACCGGGGTGCTGGAGTCCTTGATTTCGCGGTCGAAATTGTCGTCCGTCATCTTGATTACGTTCTTCACGGGGTCTCCTGGAATCTGCGGGGGCGCAGCGCTTCGGCTGCGGTCGACGGTTCTTATGATACCACCCCGGTTTTGTCCAGGCCGCCGCTCACTGGAGCGTGAATAGAATCTCTATCGTGCCGACGTCCATCCGCCGGTTGTTCCGCACCGGCGGGAGGTGCGCCGCTTCCAGAGCCGCCAGACGGTCGCGCGGCACGAGATCGAAGCGGCGCACGATCGCGAGCACGGCGGCGTCGCGCGCCCGGGCCATGCTGCCGTCGGCGATCTTCAGCGCCGCGCCGTAGCCCCGGCCGTCCTGCAGCCAGCTCATCGCGAAATACCCCTCCGCGCCGAGCTTCGCGATGAGCGGGACCGACGCGTCGCGCACCAGCTCGCAATCGAGACTTCCCGTCCCGCCGATCAGAAACGGGTGACGCCGCACGCACGCGATCGCCCGCGCGGCCGCCTCCGCCCGCTCGGCGCGGATGCCTCGCGGCTCCGAGAGCCTGGCCAGCGCCGCCGCGCAGGCCGCAAGGGGCACTGAGAACGTCGGCAGGCTGCACCCGTCGACGCCCCACGGAATGCCGCCGGCGGGAATGCCGGCGAACTCCGACATCACGTCGAACATCTCCTGCTGCACCGCATGCTCGCGCAGGTGATAGCCCACGGTCGGCTGCCCATGATGCACCGCCACCGCGAGCATGCCCGTGTGCTTGCCGGAGCAGTTGCAGTGGAGCTGCGTGGGCTCACGGCCGGCGGCGCGCAGCGCGAGGGCCGTCTCGCGGCTCACCGGCTCGTGCGTGCCGCAGGCGAGCGCCGATTCGTCGAGGCCGATCTTCCGAAGCATCGAGCCGACCGCCTCGAGATGCTGCGGCTCCGCATGGTGGCTGGCGACCGCGACGGCGATCTCTCGATCGGTGAAGCCGAACCGGTCGGCCGCGCCCGACGCGAGGAGCGGGAGCACCTGGAACGGCTTCGCGGACGAACGGAGGAACGGCGCGGCACCGGCGTCGCCGACCACCGCGACTGTCGCACCGTCGGCCGTCGCGACGACGAGAGCGCCCGAATGCACCGACTCGATCCGGCCGCCGCGCGTCGCCGCGACGAGCGGGACGTACCCCGGGATGGAATCCACGCGCACGATGATGCCTCGACCGGTCCGCCCATTCCAAGCGACAATCGGACCGATGACGGCGCGGATCCTGTATTTCGACTGCTTTGCGGGCGTCAGCGGGGACATGATGCTCGGCGCGCTCGCCGAGCTCGTCGACGCTTCGGACCGGCCCGGCGCGGGGATCCGCCTGCTCGACGGCGTCGCCGATGCGCTCGGAGTGCCCGGTCTGCGCTACGAGTCGCGGCCTGTGCAGCGGGCTGGCCTCGCGGCAACTCAGATCACTGTCCGGGTGCCCGCCGCCGACGAGCCGGACCCGGGCGTGCTGCGCCTCGACGCGCCGCACCGCCAGGATCACGGCCACGGTCGCGAGCACTCCCACGGGCACGATCATCCGCATGACCACGACCACCCTCACGACCACGATCACGCCCACGATCATGATCACGGCCAGGGTGGGCACGGCGAGGCGCGGTCACTGGGAGACGTCGAGAAGATCCTGCGAAGCGCCTCGCTCGACGAGTCCGTGCGCGCCCAGACGCTGCTCGTCTTTCGAAAGCTCGTCGGAGCGGAGGCGGCGGCGCACGGCACGACCCCCGAGAAGGTGCATCTCCACGAGGCCGGTTCTCTCGATGCCATCGCGGACGTCGCAGGCGCCTCGGCGCTGCTGCGCGCGATCGTTCCGGACCGCGTGCTCTCGGGGCCGGTGAACGTCGGCAGCGGCACCATCCGCTGCGCGCACGGTCTGTACCCCGTTCCGGGCCCGGCGACGGCTCGTCTGCTTCAGGGCGTGCCGATTCACTCCCAGGGGGGCGAGGGCGAGCGCACGACGCCGACCGGCGCCGCCCTGCTCACGGCCTTCAGCACCGGCTTCGGTCCCCTGCCCGCTCTCGTGCCGCGCGCCGTGGGCTACGGCGCGGGCTCGCGCGCGGAAGGTCCGCTGCCGAACGTGCTGCGCGCGATCCTCGGCGAGGCTGCCGCACCCTCGGGGAGTGAGCCCGAAGGAGGCGGCGGATCGGTGACGGTCGTCGAGTGCACCATCGACGACATGAATCCACAGAACTACGGCTGGCTGCTGGAGCGGCTCTTCGCGGCGGGAGCGCTGGACGCGTTCCTGTCGCCGGTCCAGATGAAGAAGAACCGGCCGGGGATCCTCGTGACGGTACTCGGCGCGGCGGAGGCTCTGCCTGCGATCCGCACGGCGCTCTTCGCCGAATCGACGACGATCGGCCTGCGCTGGCGCGTCGAGGAGCGGTGGGAGCTCGACCGCAGGTGGGACACGGTGACGACTCCCTGGGGAGCGGTGCGCGTGAAGGTCTCGTCCGACGGCGGCGCGGTCCGCTCCGCGCAGCCGGAGTACGACGACTGCCGCGCGCGGGCCGCCGAGGCCGGCGTGCCGCTCAAGGAGGTGCAGGCTGCGGCGATCGCCGCCTGGCGCTCCCGCGGCGGGCCGGGCGGGACCGCCTGATGCTGCCCAGGAATCCGTTCTACATCACCACCCCGATCTATTACGTCAACGATCTCCCCCACATCGGCCACGTCTATACCACCGTCGTCGCCGACGCCCTCGCGCGCTATCACCGGATGCGCGGGGACGACGTGCGGTTCCTGACCGGCACCGACGAGCACGGCATCAACATCCAGCGCGCCGCGGAGCGGCAGGGGATCGAGCCGATCGAGCTCGCGCACCGCGTCGTCGCCCGCTATCACACGCTGTGGGAAGAGCTCGACATCACGTATGACGACTTCATCCGTACCACCGAGCGCCGGCACGCCGCGTCGGTGCAGCGGCTGTGGCGGACGGTGCGCGAGCGGGGGGACCTGTACCTGGGCTCCTACTCCGGGCACTACTGCGCGTCGTGCGAGGCGTTCTATCCCGAGGGTCAGCTCGTCAACGGCCGGTGCCCGGTGCATGAGCGGCCAGTCGAATGGATCGAGGAGCCGTCCTGGTTCTTCCGCCTGTCGCGCTGGCAGGAGCCGCTCCTTCAGCTCTATCGCAACCGGCCCGAGTTCATCCTGCCCGAGAGCCGGCGCAACGAGATCGTGTCGTTCGTCTCCGGGGGCCTCAAGGATCTGTCGGTCAGCCGCTCAAGCCTGCGGTGGGGGATTCCGGTCCCGGACGAGACCGGCCATGTCATCTACGTGTGGTTCGACGCGCTGACGAACTACATCAGCGGCCTGGGCTACGGCACCGACAACGACGCGCTCTACACGCTCTTCTGGAAGGCCGGAAGCGAGAAGAGCGGGCGGCTGGGAGCCGCCGCGAGCCAGGCGGAGCCCGGCGCCGTCCCCGGCGCGCCGCGACACCCGCTGCATCTCGTGGGCAAGGACATCCTCCGCTTCCATTCCGTGTACTGGCCGGCGTTCCTCATGGCGGCCGGCGAGCCGGTCCCCGGCAGTGTCTTCGCGCACGGCTGGTGGCTCGCCGATGAACGAAAGATGTCGAAGACGCTCGGCAACGTGGTGCGGCCGGGGCCGATCCTGCGCGTGCTCGGCCCGGAGCCGTTCCGCTGGTTCCTGCTGCGCGAAATGACCTTCGGCCTCGACGGCACATACTCCGACGACGCGCTGATCGAGCGGACGAACGCCGATCTTGCCAACACCCTCGGGAATCTCCTGTCCCGCGTCGTGTCGCTCGTCGGCAAGAGACCCGGCGGGATCCTCGCGCCGGTCCGCGAGGCCGGGTCGTTCGAGGCGGTGGCCGCTCTGCGCGCGCACGGCCGCTCCGCCCACGAACAGATCCGCGACGCCTATGAGCGGTGCGCCTTCTCGGAGGCGCTCGAAGCGGCGGTGGGAGTGCTGGCCGCGATCAACAAGGCGCTCGTCGTCCACCAGCCGTGGCGGCCGTTCGAGAGCGGCGGGAGCGATCCGGAGGAGCCGGGGCCCGACGGCCGGCTGCCCGCCTGGGCGATTCTCGGCGAGGCGGCCGCCGCGCTGCGAATGACCGCCGTCTGGATCGCGCCCGTCTGTCCCGCCCTCGCGCGGGGTATCTGGTCCCGAATGGGCTTCGGCGGCGACCCGGGAGCGCCCGGCATCCTTGAGAACCTGCGGTGGGAGGACTGGCCCGCGGTCATCCCCCGCTCCCAGGCGCCGCTCGTCCCGCGGCTCGACCCGCAAGAGACCCGTGCCGCTCTCGACCGCGAGCGTGAGAAGGATTCTTCGCAGACATCCACCCAGGCCCATCAGGAGTCGAACACCATGACCGCCCCGACCGACCCGCCCGCCGCCACTCCCGCCACTCCCGCCGCTCCTCCCGCTGACCCCGGTCCACAGCCGATCGGGATCGACGAATTCCGCGCGATCGATCTGCGAGTAGCCCGCGTCGTCTCGTGCGAGCGCGTGCCCAGGGCCGACCGCCTGCTGCGTCTGGTCGTCGATCTCGGAGCCGAGACGCGGCAGGTCGTCTCGGGCATCGCCGCGTCGTACACGCCGGAGCAGCTCGTGGGGCGCACGATCATCGTGGTCGCGAATCTGAAGCCGGCCGTCCTGCGGGGTGTGGAGTCCCACGGCATGCTGCTCGCCGCCGAGTCGGCTTCGGGGATCGCAATCGCGACCTTCGACGGCCCGGAGCCGCCCCCCGGCACCCGCGTCAAGTAGCCCCGTGATCGACAGCCACTGCCATCTCACGATGGCGGCCTTCGACGCGGACCGCGGCGAGGTCCTCGCCCGGGCCGCCGCGGGCGGGATCACCGAGTGCCTCGTCGTGAGCGCAGAGCGCGGAGACGAGCCGGCGATCGCCGCATTCGCGCGCGCGCATCCCGGGGTCCGCGCCGCCGTGGGACTGCACCCGCACGAGGCCTCCGCGTGGGGCGGCGAGACTGCTGTGCGGATCGCCGCCGCGGCGGACGATCCGCTCGTCGTCGCGGTCGGCGAGATCGGTCTCGACTTCCACTACGATCGGTCGCCCCGCCCGGCGCAGGAAACCGCTTTCCGGGAGCAGATCCGTCTCGCGCGCTCGGTGTCGCGTCCGATCGTCGTGCACTCCCGCTCGGCGTCCGAGCAGACGCTGCGCATCCTCGAGGAGGAGCGCGCGGGCGAGGCGGGCGGGATCCTGCACTGCTTCAGCGAGACCACCGAGGTCGCCCGCCGCGCCGTCGCCCTGGGATTCCTGATCTCCTTCTCGGGGCTCCTCACCTTCCCCGCCGCCGGCGCGCTGCGCGAGGCCGCCGCGGCGGTGCCGCCGGAGCGGCTGCTCGTGGAAACAGACGCCCCGTATCTGACGCCGGTGCCGCTGCGCGGAAGGCGGAACGAGCCGCTGTACGTGAGTCACACCGTCGCATTGCTCGCGCGCCTGCACGGCCTTCCGGCCGAAGAGATGGCGCGCATCACCGCGGAGAACTTCCGGAGTCTGTTCGGAAGCGATCCCCGGGGCCCGATTCAGACCGCCTGATCCGGCCCCGAGAGGCGCGCTCCCGCCAGCGGCCCGAGGAACTGCGCGACCAGGGACCCCGCGGCCGCCCACATTGGATGGGAAAGCATCACGATGTTGACGATTCCCGCCAGCGTGAACAGGACGCCCACCACCGCCCCGTGGGCGAGGCGCGCCCGGCGCGCCAACCTTCCGGCAACCCATCCTCCGGCGAGACCGCTGGCGAAGTACATCGCGATCATCAGGTAGAAAAACCGCGCCGGCTGCCGCAGTACCCATTCGGACATGGCGGCCGGATCGTCGAGCTCCGCAGGCGGCGGATTGATGAACAAGACGCGGGTGGCACCCGCGCGCTCCTGATCCGCTCGCCGAACCTCCAGCCACATGAGAACCACAATGGCGACGACGATTCCCAGAACGACGGCTCCGATGCTGCGCAGCATGTGATTCCCCCTGTGCGCGCGCGGCCCTGCGAGAGCCGGCGGCGTTGTCGTCAGCTCCTGTAGGCGACCATGAGCCCGTCCCGGATAGGGACGATGGTCGGTGCGAAGCGGCGGTCCGCGGCGACGAGCCGCGTGAAGGCGCGAATGCCTTCCGTCGCGGGCGACCGGTCGCTCCCGTCGAAGATCCGGCCGCTCCAGAGCACGTTGTCGGCGACGAGCACGCCGCCGGGGCGCAGACGCTCCGCGATGACCGGCAGCGCCGCCGGATAGCCCACTTTGTCGATGTCGAGAAAGATCAGATCGAACGGGCCGCTTACCGCGCGCAGCGCCTCAACGGCATCGCCCGTATGGAAGGTCACGGGGCCTTCGAGACCGAGCGCTTCGAGGTTCGTCCGTGCGCGGCGCGAAAGATCCTCCTCCCGCACGGTGTGGTGCACGACGCCCCCGCCGTTCTCGAGCACGGCGCGCGCGAACCAGGCGGTCGAGTAGCCGGTGCCCGACCCGAGCTCGAAGATCGCGCGCGCGGCGCAGGCGCGCGCGAGCACGTAGCAGAACTGGCCGGCGGCCGGGCCGATGATCGGGAAGCCGGTCCTGGCCGCCTCGGCTTCCTGCTCCGAGAGCGACGGCGGGCGCTTCGGAACGTGTTCCTCGAGGTACCGGGTCACCTCGGGCGAGACGATCGGTGCTCGTTCGCTCATGCCGGGGCGCGGCGGATCAGCGCGAGCCGCCCCCCGAGAGACGCGCTGCTTCGGCCTCGTCCTTGTAGATGTACTTGATGTTCGTCTTGCGGATGAACAGGTGCGGCGGATCGTTCCGGTTCAGCTTGATCATGTCGCGGTCGTAGTACTCGATCCAGCCGCGGACCTCTTCGTTGCCGACGAGGCGGACCACCATCGGCGTGCGCGCTTCCATGTTCTTGTGGAGGTAATCGGACTCGGCGCCGGTGTGCTCCGGGGGCGGCCCCTTGGGGCCCGCCTCGCCGCCGGCGCGTCGTTCGGAGAACGCATTCGGGTCGCCCGGATCGCCGGGCCCGTGATCGCCGAAGCGCATGCGCGCCTCCTTCCGAGTGGCGGAGAATCCTATCACGCGTCAGAACAGGGCGCGCCGCCGCAGCGCGCCCCCCGCCCAGAGCAGCGCCATCCCGCCGTACTCGACCAGCCATACCGCGGTGGGGACATCCCCCGGCGCTCCGCCGGCGTAGGCGAGATAGGCGTACCCGCATGTCCAGGTCAGCCAGAGCCAGGGGGCGCCGGGCGCGAGGACGAGCCCCGGCACCACCCACAGCAAGTACCAGGGGTGGACGGCGGGAGCGAACAACCAGAGCGCGCAGAGCGAGCGTCGCACCGCGGCGTCCGGTGTCGGACTGCGCACGGCGAAGAGCACCGAGGCGATGAGGACGGCGGCGCCGGCAAGGATGCGGGCCGTCGCGGGCGGGTACGCCCAGCCCCACGCCGGCTGGAGCCATGAGGGATCCCCGAGCAGCCGCAGGCAGTGGCCGATCCCCTGTTTGATCCCTTCGGTCGCATCCAGGCGCTCGAGACCCGAGCGCAGGAGCGGGAACAGGCTGCCGTTGAATTCCCAGCGCGCCGCGTAGGCGCCGAGCCCTTCGAGAAGCCGTCCTTCCGAGCCCCGGACGTACGGCGCGCACACGACGGCGGCGAAGAGCCCGGCGAGAGCGGCGTCGCGAACGCGCCATCGCCGCAGGGCTGCGGGGGCCGCCGCGAGCGGCACGAGCTTCACGAGAACCGCGGATGTCCAGGCGAGGCTCGACGAAATGCGCCGGTCCCCCGTCATTCCGCGAACCGCCAGGAGCAGGAGGCATACGCCCACCGCATCCACGTGTCCCGAACCGGCGCCCTCCACGACGGCCAGCGGATGCCAGGCCCAGAGGACTGCGGCGGCCGGACTCCGCCCCATGCTGCGCAGCCAGCGGATCAGCAGCCAGGCGACCACGAGATCCGCGAACGAGACGAGCGCCTTCATCGGAAGCGGTGCGGGCGCGATCCACGCCGCCGCCGCGAAGACCATCTGGGCGAGCGGCGGATAGATCGTCGGCAGCTCCGGATGATTGATCCGCCCGTGGTCGGGCAGCCGCAGCGCGGGGTCGGTCTCTTCGCCCGGTGCGCGCGCGTAGGGATTCTGTCCATTCAGCTGGACCCAGCCGTCGCGCACCGTTCTGTGGATGTCCTCGGAGAGATTCGGGTCCGAGAACAGCAGCGGCAGATGCAGCAGCGCGCACACCGCGAGCACGACGCCTGCGCCGGGACCGGCGCTCCGGTCACGGCCGCCGCGAAGGATCGCCGCGACCGCCGCGGCGTGCGCCGCGATCAGCAGCGTCCAGAGCGCGGCGAACAGCACCGGATGCGCGCGCAGGTCCCCCGCCAGGGCGAGACCGCACATCCCCGAGAGCAGAGCTCCCGCGGCAATTCCCGGAGCGGCGCGTATCATCGGCCTCCCATGAACGGCTGGATCCTCGCGGCGTATTTTGCCCTGCTGGGATGCCTCGGTCTCTACAGCCTGCACCGGCTGCAGCTGCTGTGGCTTCTGCGGCGCCACCGCCGCTCGCTCGCCGCGCCCGCGACCTACGCCGCTCGATTCCCCCGCGTCACGGTGCAAATCCCCCTCTACAACGAGGCGAATGTCGCCGACCGGGTCATCGGCGCCGCGAGCCGTCTCGACTGGCCGGTGGACCGGCTGGAGATCCAGGTGCTCGACGATTCGACCGACGGAACCGTCGCGATCGTCGAAGCCGCGGTCGCGGATGCGCGCTCGCGCGGTCTCTCCGTGACCCACCTGCGCCGGGAGCGGCGCACCGGCTTCAAGGCGGGCGCCCTGGCCGCGGGTCTCGACCGTGCGCAGGGGGAATTCCTGGCGGTCTTCGACGCCGACTTCGTGCCGGGGCCGGAGTTCCTGCGCGGCCTGGTGCCGCACTTCGACGAGCCCCGCGTCGGGATGATTCAGGCGCGGTGGGAGCACCTCAATCGCGATGCGTCCCTGCTCACCCGCGTGCAGTCGATCCTTCTGGACGGCCACTTCGCGGTGGAGCACGCCGCGCGGAATGCGTCGGGGCGCTTCTTCAACTTCAACGGCACGGCGGGGATCTGGCGGGCCGACTGCATACGGAGCGCAGGGGGCTGGCAGAGCGACACGCTCACCGAGGACCTCGATCTCTCCTATCGCGCGCAGCTCGCCGGGTGGCGGTTTCTCTACGTCCCCGCGCTCAGCGCACCGGCGGAGCTTCCCGAGGACATGGACGCCTTCCGCGCGCAGCAGCACCGCTGGGCCCGCGGCTCCGCCCAGACGGCCCGCAAGCTGCTGGGACGCATCCTCGCCGCGCCGGTGCCGGCGCCGGTGCGGGCGGAGGCCTTCTTCCACCTGACGGCAAATGCCGGCTACCCGCTGATGCTGGGTCTCGCCCTGCTGCTGCCCCCCGCGATCCTGCTCCGTGCGCGCTCGGGCTGGCCGGCCCTGCTGGCGATCGACCTTCCGCTCTTCCTCCTCTCCACCGCGTCGATGAGCTGCTTCTACGCCTCTGCGCAGCGATCGGTGGGGCGCGGCACGCGTGAGACGTTTGCGCTGATGCCGGCGGTCGTCGGCGTCGGGATCGGCCTGTCGATCTCGAATGCGCACGCGGTGCTCGGGGGTCTGTTCCAGACCGGCGGCATCTTCCATCGCACGCCGAAGGGTTCAAACGTCGGCGGGTCGCGTCCGCGCACCGCCTATCTCACCGAGCGCTCCCCCGGCATCGTGCTCGAGACCGCGCTCGGGCTCTACCTCGCGGCGGGGATTCTGCCGGCGGTGCGCAGCGGACTCTGGAGCGCGATTCCGTTTCTGGCCCTGTTCGCGTGGGGGTTTCTGTTCACGGCCGGCCTGACGATGGCGCAGCGCCGGCGGGCCGCGGCCCTGTGCGCCGCTACCGCTTCCGCCCCCGATGCACGTCCCGCGCCGAGGCCTGATCGGCGGGATACAGCGTAATCCCGGCGATGCTGACACGATCGGGCCGCGTGATCGCGTAGAGCACCGCTTCCGCGACGTCCTCCGCGGTGAGCGGAGTCAGATCGCGATACACCGCCGATGCGCGCGCCGTGTCCCCGTGGAACCGCACGATCGAGAACTCCGTCTCGACCAGCCCGGGGTCGATACCGGTCACGCGGACACCGCTGCCGAGAAGGTCCATGCGCAGGCCGCGCGTCAGGGCGTCCACGGCGTGCTTGCTGGCGCAATAGACGTTGCCGCCGGGATAGACCTGAGTTCCCGCGACGGAGCCGATATGCACGACGGTGCCGCGGCCGGCGGCGACGAGCCGCGGCACGAGTGCCCGGTCCACGTGCAGCAGTCCCTTCACGTTCGTGTCGATCATCTCGTTCCAGTCTTCGAGATGCCCTTCGGTGAGCGGCTCGAGACCGCGCGAGAGACCTGCGTTGTTCACGATCGCCTCGAGGACGGTCCATCCGCCCTCGAGACCGTCCGCCATCCGCTGCACAGCCCCGGCGTCTCTCGTATCGAGCGGCCGGACCAGGACGTCGGGCGCGCCGAGGCCGCGCAACTCCGCCGCCAGCGCCTCGAGACGCTCGCGTCTCCGGGCCGCCACGATGAGACGCGCGCCTGCGCGGGCGCAGGCGCGGGCCGTCGCCGCCCCGATCCCGCTGGACGCGCCCGAAACGAAGACGACGCGGTCCCGCAGGTCGATTTCCATGACGGCGCATTATCCCCGCTTTCCCTCTCCGCGGGCGTATGCTCCGCGGCGCGATGATCGGCGATCTGTTCGACTGGGATGGCGAATTCCTCGTGCAGCGTCGCGACAGCCGGAGCGGCGCGCTCTTCTGCATCGCCCTGCACCGAAGGCGTCCCTATCCCGCCGGCGGCGGCACGCGGATCAAGCGGTACGACACCGACGAAGAGGCCACCGCAGACGCCTGCCGGCTCGCCACCGCCATGAGCTACAAGCTGGCGATCCTCGACCTGCCCCGCGGCGGCGGCAAGGGCGTCATCAATCCCCCTGCCACGATGGACGGTGCCGGGAGGCGCGCTCTGCTCGAGCGCTATGGTGACCTTGTCGCCTCCCTCGGAGGCGCGTTCCAGACCGGTCCCGATCTCGGCAGCTCCGCAAGCGACCTGGATGTGATCGCGTCGCGCACGCCGGGGGTGTACGGCCGCTCTCCGGAGCAGGGCGGGTCGGGCAGCTCGGGTCCGAATACGGCGCTGGGCGTATTCGAGGGGATTCGCGCCTGCCTGCGCCATCTGTTCTGCGACGCCGATCCCGCTGGCCGCCGCATCCTCGTGCAGGGAGCCGGCAGCGTCGGTGCCCCGCTCGCGGTGCGGCTGGCGACGGCGGGCGCCGAGATCCTGGTGTCGGAGCCGGATGCCGGAGCGCGGGAGGCGCTGGAGGCTCTTTGGCCTTCGCCCGCCGCCCCCCCGCGATGGATCGCCCCCGCCGACGCACTCACGACGGAGTGCGATCTGTTCGCGCCGTGCGCCGCGGGCGGCGTGATCGACGAGCCGGCGGCCGGGACGATTCCCTGCCGCATCGTCGCCGGAGCGGCGAACAACCCGCTCTCGGGGGATGGGGCGGCCGCGCGCCTGCTGGAGCGCGGGATTCTCTACGCCCCCGACTTCGTCATCAACGGCGGCGGGGCGATCCATCTGCTGGGGCGCGAAGCGCTCGGCTGGAGCCGCGCCGAGGTCGAGGACGCGACACGAAAGATCGGGGACATCCTGGCGGGAATTCTGGAGACGGCGCGGAATCGGGGGGAGAGCCCCGGCACGGTGGCGCTGGAGGCGGCGCGCGATCGTCTCGCGCGCCGCTCCGTGGGAATTTCTAGAGGCCCTTCTTCGTCACCCTGATCGTCCCCTTCTGGGTTTCGACGTTGCCGCAGGTGTCGGTGGCCTTGAAGATGACGGTGTATTTGCCGGGGGCGCACAGCGCGAGATCCGGCGGCAGCGTCGTGGTGATGGGCGCCTGCGTGCTGCACTCGTCATAGGACGTGGCCCGGGACAGCCAGGCTGCGATCCGCGGGTCGCTCTCCGGCGGATTGGCGATCGGGCAGGAGACGTTCAGCGTCTCCGGCGTTTTCAGCACCGGCTCCCTGAGGTCCACGACCTGAATGATGGTCGTGCCGGTCGTGGTGTTGCCGCACTCGTCCTTCGCCGTGAAGGTGACCGCGGTGCCGGTCTGCGAAGTGCAGTTGATCGGGAAGAAAGCCGGCGCGTCGTTGCTGACGGTCGCCGCGCTGCAGGAGTCGGTGCCGATCGCCGAGCCGAGATGCGCCGCGAGCTTTTTGTAGAAGGCCGGAATCCCCTGTGGACCCCGGCAGCCGATCATGATCCGCCGCGGTACGCTGAGCGCGGGCGGCGTGGTGTCCACCACGCCGACGGACGCGGTCGCCATGGAGGTGTTCCCGCAGGAGTCGGTGGCGGTGAAGTGAACGAGTGTGGGCGCCGCCCCGCAGGTCACGGGGAAGTCCACCGGCGCATCGTTGTCGACCGTGACGCTGTTGCAGGAGTCCGATGCCGTCGCCGAACCCAGCCAGGCGGCGATGCCTGCGTCGCTGGACGCCGCGCCATTGCTGCCGCTGCACTCGACCATGAGGTCTGCGGGGCCATTGATCACGGGCGGCGTGCGGTCGCTGATCGTTACCGGCGCCGAGCACGAGACCGACGCCCCGGCGTCATCCTTGACGGTCAGATAGACCGTGCAGTTCGACGGGCAGGCCGGCGGGCCGGTCGCCGTGAGCATGGGCGTCGGGATCGTGGTGTCGTCGAGCGTGCCGCCGGCGCAGTCCGTCGTCCAGGACCAGGACAGGGGCAGCCCCTCCGGATCGAAGGAGCCGGCGCCGTTCAGGACGATGCTTCCGCTCCCGGCGTCACAGTCCGCGGTGTAGGGACCACCGGCGTCGCAGCCGGGCTGCACATTCGGCGCGACCGGGCAGAGAACCTCGAATGCCGACAGATGCTGCTTCTTGATCTTCGGGGGCGGCGCGCTGGTCGTCGGGGAGGTGCTGAAGCTCCCTTCGTGCGCCCAGATCGCGCACACGGGTGCAAAGGTGACGTCGTCGTAGGCGAGGTCGCGATACTGGCGCGAGAAGTAGAACTGCGCCCCGGTAGCCGCGCCGGCGCCGTCGGTCTGGAAGAACTGTGACTGAATACCGGTGCCTCCGGGCGTCACGAGCCAGGCCGTCGATCCGTCGGAGGCGACGCCCGTCGTTCCGAACCCGGCCACGCCGATACCGACCGGCGCGCTCGTCCACGAACTGATGGCGCAGCTCGCGGGGTTGATCTTCGCGACGGTGTTCGGCTGCGGGGACGACGGATGGGACATGGAACCCGTCAGGATCAGCGACCCCTTGGACCACTCCAGCCCTTCGGGATTCGCGAGGCCGGGGAGCGCGGGGTGCCCCGGGTTCGCCGTGGTGACATTGCAGGAGAAAACGGTCGCGCCGGTGGCGGGGTCGACCCGGTAGAGCACGAGGCTCGTCGCGCTCGCCTGCCACAGCGCGGAGCCGTCCCAGGCGAGTGCGCCGCCTGGCGCCACGCGGGGATCGCCGTTCGGAACGCCGATGGTTCCGGCGGCGCTGGACGGGCTGCCCGCGGTGGTCATTCTGTAGATCTTCTTGTCGCCCTTGATCGTGTAGTAGAGATACGTCCCGTCGAAGGCGAGGCCGCGTCCGTCTCCCTGCGAACCGCCAGGATCGTTGTCCTTCAGGAGGTCCCCCATCGCCGCAAGGGCCGGGGGGGTGAGGAGCATGGACAGACAAGCTGCGCCAGCTCCGAGCAACTGACCGATGCGATTGGATGAAGGCATTTGGGGGTTCTCCCTCAGCGGCCAGGCACTGCCGCCCTCTACCGTGATGCCAAATTTGTAATCCGGCGCGTGTGCCCCCGTGCGCCGTGCCTGGCTGTCCGCGCCCGCGATGAAACCTTTGCGCCGCGCAGTTTTTGCAGGCATGCGAGTAGTACCGCCACCGTGCGGAACTGTCAAGACCGGGTGAACAATCTATTTCTCGCGGCTGCAGCAAGGGCTGCAACCCGGCTCCGACTACACGGTTCCCGACGCGGGACCAATATTTTCAAGCGGCACCGGGGCCAGTTCTCCGGAGGGTGGAGGGGCTGCCATTCGCCCAGGACCGCGCCGTGCGCACCGGCACCGCCCGCTGCGCCATGTTTCCATGCTCCTCGTCTGCGCCGGCCTCGCCACCGGCGGCGGCAGCACGGTGTGCGTGCGCGCGTCGACTCCGGCTCCTGACATGGAGCACGAGGTCAAGGCGGCCTTCCTGCTGAACTTCGCCAGATTCGTCGAGTGGCCGTCCTCGGCCGCAGGAGCGAGCGACGTCTGCACCCTGGGCGAGGATCCCTTCGGTCCGATCCTCGAGAAGACGATCCAGGGAAAGGTCGCCGCCGGCCGCGCGCTCGGCGTCCGCCGACTCGCTCCCGGCGCACCGGTGGGCGGCTGCGCGATCGTTTTCGTCGGCGAAGCCGATCCAACGCAGCGGGCGCGCGCGATCCGCGAGCTGGGGGATCAGCCGGTCCTCTCCGTCGCCGAGACGGCCGGCTTCGCGCAGGAGGGCGGAATCATCGGCTTCGTTCTCGAGGAAAACCGCGTCCGGTTCGAGGTCAATCTTCCGGCAGCCGAGCGCGCCGGCCTGCGGGTGAGCTCCCGTCTTCTGGATCTGGCCCGGGTCGTCGGCTCCAACGGTTCCCGTTGAGGTGCCCCCCATGACGTCCGTGATGCTTCCCCTGCTTCTCATCGGCCCCCTCGCGGCGCCGGCACCCCTACCGCCGGCGCCCGCGTCCGCCGCCGGGGAGGCCCCCGTCGAAGAAGCGCCTCTGGTCGCGGATCTCGGGGAGCTGAGTCTCGAGGCGCTGATGGCGATCGAGATCCCTACCGTGTCCGCCGTGTCGAAGCGCTCGCAGCGCGTGACCGACGCCGCCGGCTCGGTGACCATCGTGACCCGGGAGGAGATCCGGAGGTACGGGTGGCGGACCCTCGCCGATCTCCTGCGGAGCGTGCGCGGCTTCTACGTCTCCAACGACCGCCAGTACACGTACCTCGGCACGCGGGGATTCCTTCGAAACGGCGATTACAACAGCCGGATCCTTCTCCTCGTCAACGGGCACAGGGTCAACGACAACGTGTACGACTCGGTCCTGGCGGGCAGCGAGGGCGTCATGGATCCGGGTCTGATCGAGAGAGTGGAGATCGTGCGCGGCCCCGGCTCGAGCATGTACGGCGCCTCCGCCTTCTTCGCCGTCGTGGATCTCATCACGCGAGCACCCGCCACGATGTCGGGCTTCCGCCTCGAAGGCGGGCTCGGCACGCAGGGAACCGGCGAGGGCGGGTTCTCCTGGGGCATGACACGGCCGGGAGGGCTGGAGGCGTTGCTCTCGGCAACCGGCGCGATGATCGACGGGGAGGATCGCTACTACCGGGCCTTCGACGATCCCGCAACCTACAACGGAGTCGCGAAGGACATCGATCGCGACGAGGCTTATCGCTTCTTCGGTCAATACCGCTCCGGACGCTTCTCCCTGGACGCCGCGCACTCCTCACGCGACAAGGTCGTTCCGACGGGCGCCTACGGGGTCGTGTTCGGCGATCCGCGCAACAAGTCGCTGGACGATCGGAGCTGGGTGCTGGCGCGGCAGGAGGTGCCGCTCGGAAGGGACTGGAACCTGTCCGGTCAGCTCTCCTGGGACCGGTACGCCTACCACGAGGAATACGTCTACGACGGCACGCCGCAAGTGGTGAACCGCGACGAGACCAACGGCGAGTCGTGGGGGTTCGAGGTCCAGGGGACAGGCCGGCTCGGGCCGTCCCACACGCTGACCTCCGGCATCGACTTCCGGGACGACTACCGGCAGGACCAGAAGAATTTCGATCTGAGTCCCAGCACGAGCTACGTGGACTCCCGGCAGGACGGAATCGTCGCCGCGATCTACGCCGAGGACGAAGCGCGTCTGTCCCCCACCTTTTCGATCACCGCCGGCGCCCGCTACGACCATTACACGACCTTCGGCGGCACCCTGAACCCGCGCGCCGCGATGATCTGGCACCCGCGCGAGGACATGGCCCTCAAGATCCTCGCGGGCCGCGCGTTCCGTGCGCCCAACGTGTACGAGCTGTACTACGAGAGCTCGAATGGCCTCCAGGGCGCGAATCCGGACCTCCAGCCCGAGACGATCAAGACCGCGGAGCTCGCGTGGGACCAGTTCACCGGCTCCCGCGGCCGCATCGCGGCCTCGGTCTTCTATTACCGGCTGGACGACCTCATCGCGCTCGTCGCCGACCCGTCGACCGGAGAGCTCTTCTACCGGAACTTCGACGCGGCCACCTCCCGCGGATTCGAGCTCGAAGCTGAGCGGCGATTCGCCGCCGGGATCGAAGGCGGGGGCAGCTACGCCTACGCCGACGCGCGCGACTCGGGCACGGGGGCGTGGCTCACAAATGCACCCCGGCAGCTCGCACGCGCCCGGGTGTCCGCCCCGCTTGCCGGGGAGCGCCTGCGCGTGTCGCTCGGCGCCGAATACACCAGCCGCCGCCTGCGCATCGATGGCGGCGAGGCGGGCCGGTACGCTCTCGTCAATCTGACGCTCCTCTCCCGCGATCTCGCGCCCGGTCTCGAGATCCAGCTCGACGTCGCGAACCTGCTCGACAGGGACTACGCCGATCCGGCCACTGAAGCGCACCAGCAGACCGTCATCGACCAGGACGGCCGCACCGCCCGGCTGACGGTCGCGTGGCGCATTCCTTGATCGGAGCGCGCTCGATGAGCCGGAACGGCGGCGCGGCGCGCCGCGGGCTGAGCCTGCGGGGAAAGCTCAACCTGATGCTGTTCGCGACGACCGGCATGGCACTGCTCTGCGCCGGCGGGGCGTTTGCGCTCCGGGATCTGCGCACCTACCGAGCAGAGGCCGTGTCGTCGCTCGCCAGTCTCTCCGCCGTGGTCGGGGACAACACGGCGGCTGCGCTGCTCTTCGACGATCGCGAGGCGGGCGAGGAGATCATCGCGGGCCTGCGTGCCCACCCCCGGATCGTGACCGCCGACCTGTTCGACGCCCGGGGCCGCCTCGTCGCCTCGTATCACCGCGATCTGGCCGCCTATGCCTCGGCGGCCGAGCCGTTCCTGCGCGCCTCACCGGCCGAGGAGCACGGCGGCCGGCTCACGTATGTCCACCGCATCGTGCGCGACGGCGATCTGGTGGGGCTGATCCGCGTCGAAGCAGAGATGCAGAGCGTCGCGGGCCGGCTGGCGGGGTACGCCGCCGCCGCATCGATCGTCCTGGTCGGGTCTCTCCTGCTGGCGATGCTCGCCTCGGCGCGCCTGACCCGGTCGCTGCGAGTCCCGATGCAGAGGCTCGTGGACGCGGCCCGCCATGTGACCGACCGGCAGGACTACTCCGTGCGGGTCCGCGACGAGTCCACCGGCGAGCTCCACCTGCTGACCGAAGGCTTCAACGGAATGCTGGCCGCGGTCCAGGAGCGCGACGCGGCGCTCCTGCAGGCGAACGACGCGCTCGAGTCGCGCGTGCGCGATCGGACTCGCGAGCTGGAGGCCGCCAAGGAGGCGGCGCTCGAGGCCTCGCGGCTCAAGAGCGAATTCCTCGCCAACATGAGCCACGAGATCCGGACCCCGATCAACGGGATCATGGGAATGACCGAGCTGACCCTCGACACGCCGCTCAATGCCGAGCAGCGGGAGTATCTCGGCATGGTGCGCAGCTCGTCGGAGGCCCTGCTTTCGGTCATCAACGACATTCTCGATTTTTCAAAGATCGAGGCCGGATGTCTGGAAATCGACCGCATCCCCTTCCAGCTCCGCGACACCGTCTCCTCGACCGTGAAGCCGCTCGCCGTGCGCGCGCACCAGAAGGGGCTCGAACTCGCCGTCGAGATCGCGCCGGAGGTCCCGGACGCCGTCTTCGGCGACCCGGGACGGATCCGGCAGATCCTGATCAATCTGATCGGCAACTCCATGAAGTTCACCGACTCCGGGGAGATCGTCGTGCGGGTCGGTGTCGACGCCTTCGCCGACGGCGACGACCGGATCCGGTTCACCGTCGTCGACACCGGCATCGGCATCCCCGCCGACAAGCACGCCCTCATCTTCGAGCCATTCCGGCAGGCCGACGGCTCCACCACCCGGCGCTACGGCGGCACCGGACTGGGCCTCGCCATCTGCTACCAGATCGTCGACAGGATGGACGGCCGGATCTGGGTGGAGAGCGCTCCGGGCCGGGGCAGCGCGTTCCATTTCACGGTGCGTCTCCCTGCCGATCACACCCGGGTGGCCGCACCCGAGCCGGCGCCGGAGCGGTCCCTCTCCGGGCTGCGCGTGCTGATCGTCGACGACAACGAGACGAACCGGAGGATCCTGGCCGCGACGGTACGGGGGCACGGGATGCTGCCGGAGGAGTGCTCCGACGGTCCCTCGGCCCTGCTGATGCTGCGGGAGGCGGCGGCGCTGGAAGCTCCATTCCGCCTCGCGCTGCTCGATGTGCTGATGCCCGGCATGGACGGATTCCAGACGGCGGAACGGATCCTTTCGGAGGAATGCCTCCGCCCGACGGCGCTGTTCCTGCTCACGAGCGCCGGCCGGCCCGGAGACGGCGCCCGGTGCCGCAAGCTCGGAGTCGCCGGCTATCTGACCAAGCCCATCATGGGGTGGGAGCTGCTGGAGTCTATCCAGCTCGTGCTGGGAAGTGCGCCCCCCTCCGCCGAGGCCGCTCCGCTCGTCACTCGGCCGCTGCTTCGCGAGACGCGGCGCCGACTTCGGGTACTGCTCGCGGAGGACAACCCGGTGAACCGCTCGGTCGCCGTCCGGCTGATCGAGAAGCGCGGCCACGAGGTGATCGCCGTCGAGAACGGCATGCTCGCGGTCCGGGAGGCGATCGCGAAGCCGTTCGATCTGATCCTGATGGATGTCCAGATGCCGGAGATGGACGGCTTCGAGGCGACGGCGCGCCTGCGCGCCCACGAGGCTGAGGATGGGGGGCCCGCTCGCTTCATCGTGGCGCTGACCGCCCATGCGCTCAAGGGTGACCGCGAGCGCTGCCTCGATGCCGGGATGAGCGAGTACCTCACGAAGCCGATCCGCCCCGACGATCTGCACAGCCTGCTGGAACGCGTGATTCAGACCTCCGGACCGGGCGCCGTTCCGGAACCGGACGCCGTCCTGGCCTGAAGCAGGCTGTTCGCGAACGGCGTTCCCCCGTCGAGCGACGCCGACTCCACGCAGCAGCCCAGACCCGCGGCGAGCGACGCCCACTCCTCGCTGCTGCGATAGTGGAACGGATGGGCCGGGCGCAGGCGGCCGGCCGAGCGGATCCGCTCCGCCACGCGCGCGGCCCATGCCCCGGCGCGCCTGCCCGTGTCCACGTCGCGAATCAGCAGGACCCCGCCCGGCTCGAGCGCACGCACCGCGCGTTCCAGCAGTTGCGTCTGGGCGCGCTCGTCCAGGTAGTGCAGCACGTCGGCCAGCAGGACGGTGTTGCCCGCCGGAATCTCCGCGGTCGCAAGATCGGCGCTGACGAACCGCGCGCCGCTGCCGGCGGAGCGGGCGGCGTCGCGCAGCGCGGACGCGTCCCGGTCCAGCCCCATCGCCGCTGCGATCCTGGGAGGCGCGGGCATCGCGCGAGGCCACCCGCCGCCGTCGGCGATCCGGCGCGCCGTGATCAGCAGATTGATCAACAGTCCGCGACCGCAGCCCAGATCGACCAGCCGCAGCGGGTCGGGCCAGCGCGCGCCTGCGAGCAGCCCGAAGAATAGCGGGTCCCAGCGGAGCTTTCCTGCGGCGAAGCCGCGCGAGAATCGCCCGCACGGGGTATAGCGGGCGGCGGTTTCGGCGACCAGGCGCGCCTTGAAGGCGTGGATCGCCGGATCGATCATGACGGCGACGCGGAGGGGGGCGGAAGCGGAACCGCCTTCATTCCTGCCCCGGCGAGCGTGTCGAGCAGCCGGGGAAGACTCTCCAGAATGACGGCCCGGCCGCCCGCACCGCGCGGCGAGTTCCCGTCGTGGAGCAGCAGAATGTCCCCGTGGGCGAGGCCGGCCGTGAGCCGGGCCGCGATCGCCGCGGCGTCGAGCGTGTTCGTGTCGAACCCACGCCGCGTCCAGGTTACGAGCGCCAGACCGGCGCGCTCGAGCGCCGTCTCCAGCAGCGGGCTGCGGATGCCCGCCGGCGCCCGGAACCAGCCTGGAGCCGCTCCGGCGAGGGCGCCGAGCGTGTCCTGCGTGCGATGGATCTCTTCAGCCAGACGGCGCGGCGGGTGGAACCAGAACGATTTCCGGTGGCGGTAGGTGTGGTTCTCGACCCGGTGCCCGCGGCGAACGATTTCGCGCACCACATCCGGCGCCGCGGCCGCCCGCTCGCCGATGCAGAAGAAGCTCGCCCGCGCCCGATGCGCATCGAGCAGATCGAGCACCGCGGGAGTCACCGCGGGATCGGGGCCGTCGTCCAGGGTGAGCGCTACGGTGCGCCCCGCCGCGCGCGGATCGAGCCGGCAGACGTTACGTCCGAGCAGCGCCGCCCGCGGAATCAGACCCGCTGCGACGAGACTCAGATGATTCGCCGCGAGCGCGGCGAGGATCGGCGCCGCCGCCGGCGAGCCGGCCGCCCACGCGGCGGCCAGCGCCGCGCCGCCGGCGATGTTCCAGCCCGCCGACGCGCGCATGAAAGTGTTCACGCGGTCCCTTCGCCCCAGAGAATCAGCTCGACCGGCGCGCCGGCAGGCAGGTGCTCCGCGGCGTCCGGAACGACGGCGAAGGCGTTCGCCCGGCACGCCGCCGCGAGATCGCCCGAGCCGGTCGACGTCATCGGCGACGCCTGCCAGCCGGCGGATGAGAAGCGCGCGGACACGAGCGCGAACCAGGTGCGCCCCGGCTTCTGCCGCAGGTCCCCCGTCAGCGTACCCCGGACCCGGGCCGGCAGCGGCTCCCGCTCGCCGCGCAGGGCGCGGATCGCCGGCGCGACGAAGAGACCGAACATCGCCGCCGTCGAGAGCGGATTCCCGGGCAGCCCGAAGATCAGCGTCCGGCCGCGCGCCGCGAAGAGAAGCGGCTTTCCTGGCTTGACCGAAACGCCGTGGAAGAGGATCTCCGCCCCCTCCTCGCGGAGGATCCCGGCCACATGGTCGTGTGCGCCCACCGACACGCCGCCGGTCATCAGGAGCAGATCCGTGTCCAGACCGGAGCGGATCCGCTCCCGCAGCGCTTCCGGATCGTCCGCGGCGATGCCGAGGGACGTCGAGCCGATGCGCATACCGCTGGCGAGGGCGCGCAGGAGATACGCATTGCTGTTGCGGATCTGGTGAGGCAGCGGCGCCTGGTCCGGCTCGACGATCTCGTCCCCAGTGGAGAGGATCGCAATCCGCGGCACGGAGTGCACGCGCGGGTTCACGACTCCGAGCGTCGCGAGCAGCGCGACCTCGTGCGCCCGGATCCGCGTCCCCGGTTCGAGCAGGCGCTGACCGGCCGCGACGTCGGCGCCGCGGCGGCGCACGTTCTCCCCGGCGGCGACCGGCTTCAGCAGCCGCACTCTGCGGCCCGTGTCCGCAGGCTCGGTCTCTTCCTGCATCTGCACGGCGTCGGCGCCCGGCGGGATCGGAGCACCCGTCATGATCCGCGCCGCCTCGCCGGCGCCGATCCGGGCGCCCGCGGGGGCGCCCGCCGGTATCTCCCGCACCACGGTGAGGACGGCACCCATGACGGCGGCGTCGGCGGAGCGGACCGCGAAGCCATCCATCGCGGAGCGGTCGAAGGGCGGCAGGTCGTCCTGCGCCGTCACCGGCTCGGCCAGGACGCGCCCCAGCGTCTTGATGAACGGCAGCTCCTCCGCCGGCAGCGGCGACGCGTGATCGAGCACGATCCGGATCGCCTCGTCGGGGGTGATCGTCCTTCCCGGCGCCGCGCCGCGGCTCATCGCGGCGTCCGCCGGTGCGCCGAGAGCACGCGCGGGATCCCCTGCATGTCGGTGCGCACCGACCGCTCCCTCCAGGCTTCGTCGGGGAACATCTCGAGAACCGGCCAGGCGCGCGTGCCGCTCACCTCGACCGCGAGCAGCCCTCCCGGGCGCAGCCGAAGGGCCGCCTGGGGCACCAGCCGCTCGTACGGCTCCGTTCCGGAACCCGGGCCGACCAGGGCGAGCTTCGGTTCGTGGTCGCGCACCTCCGGCTCGAGGCCGGGCAGCTCCTCCTCGGAGACATAGGGCGGGTTCGAGAGAATCGCGTCGAGCGGTTCCCCCGCGGCGGCGGGAGTGTCGAGCAGATCGGCGACGGTGAACTCGATCCGCTCCAGAACGCCGTGCCGCCGCGCGTTCTCGCGGGCGACCTCGATCGCGTCCTCGGAAATGTCGGTGGCGAGCACGGCCGCCTCGGGCGCATGGACCGCCACGGCGACGGCGATGCAGCCGGAACCGGTGCCGACATCCGCGATCCGCTTCACGGTGCGCCCGGCCGCCCGCTCTGCGGCCCTGAAGCCGAGCAGCGCCTCCACGAGCAGCTCCGTCTCGGCGCGCGGAATGAGAACGCGCCGGTCCACGCTGAACTCGAGGGAGTAGAACTCCTGGGTTCCGGTCAGGTACTGCACCGGCTCACGGGAGCCCGCGCGGCGCTCGAGCAGGCGGTCGAAGGCGCCGAGCGTCGCCGCGTCGAGTGTGCGCTTCGCGTCCGCGGCAAGCCTCATGGGCTCTTCGCCCAGCAGATGGGCGAGCAGCAGCTCGGCGTCGAACTGCGCGCTCGGGACCCCGCGGGCGCGCAACGCCGAGGCGCCCGTGCGGACCGCCTCGGCGACGGTCGTCACGAGGCCGCCCGGGCCTCTTCCTGCAGACGCTCCGTCTCGTAGTGGGTTTCGAGGGCGTCGAGGACCGGGTCGAGCGCGCCGTCGAGGACGGCGGGAAGCTGGTGCACCGTGAGGCCGATCCGGTGATCGGTCACGCGGCTCTGCGGAAAATTGTAGGTCCGGATCTTCTCGGAGCGGTCGCCCGATCCGATGAGCCCGCGCCGCGCGGAGGCCTGCGCCTCCTGCTGCTCGCGCCGCTTCTGGTCGAGCAGCCGGGAGCGGAGCACCTTGAGCGCCTTCGCCTTGTTCTTGTGCCAGGACTTCTCGTCCTGGCATGAGACGACGAGACCCGTCGGCAGATGGGTCACGCGGACCGCCGAATACGTCGTGTTCACCGATTGCCCGCCCGGACCGGAGGAGCAGAAGGTGTCGATGCGCAGATCTTTCCCCTCGTCGATGGCCACCTCGACGTCCTCAGCCTCGGGGAGAACCGCGACCGTGACCGCCGAGGTATGGATCCGCCCCGAGGCCTCCGTCGCCGGCACCCGCTGCACGCGGTGGACTCCCGACTCGAATTTCAGCCGGCTGTACACGCGATCGCCCGAGACGAGGAGAATCGCTTCCTTCACTCCGCCGACGCCGCTCGTGGAGAGCGAGAGCGACTCCAGCCCCCAGCGGCGGCGTTCGGCGTATCGGGTGTACATGCGCAGGATCTCGGAGGCGAAGAGACTGGCCTCGTCGCCGCCGGTGCCTGCGCGGATCTCGAGCACGACATTCTTCTCGTCGTTCGGGTCCGAGGGCAGCAGCAGGCGCTTGATCTGGGCTTCCAGACCGCTGACGCGGCCGGCGAGCTCCGCCGCCTCTTCACGCGCAAGGGCCCGCAGCGCCGGATCGGAGTCCTCCGCGGCCATGCGATCGGCCTGCTCGTGCAGGCGGGCCGCCTCACGCCACTCGCGGTACTTGAGTACGACCGGCTCGAGGTCCTTGTACGCGCGCGCCAGCTCGCGATAGCGCGACGGATCCGCCGCCACGGCCGGATCGGCCATCTGGGCGGAAAGCTCCTCGAGGCGACGCTCGAGCTCAGGGAGTCGTTCCAGCATGGCGGCTCAGCGGACCCGCCGGGGACGAAGTCCCCGGGGAGTCGGGATCAACCGGCGGCGGGGGCCGGCGTCTTCTTCGTGGTGCCTCTGCGGTACTTCTTCTCGAAGCGCTCCACGCGGCCCGCGGTGTCGACGAGCTTCTGGCGGCCCGTGAAGAACGGGTGGCACTTCGAGCAGATCTCGACGCGCAGCTCCTTAGAGGTCGACCGGGTGGTGAAGGTGTCGCCGCAGGCGCACACCACGGTCACCGTGTCGTAGGCCGGATGAATGGAGGACTTCATGGTTCGAGGCTCCCGCCGGGCCGACCGGCCCGGAAAAAGTCGATTATAGTTTGAAACGGGCCGAGCCGCCTACCCGTTCATGGCTTCGAGGAACGAGGCGTTCCCTTCGGTCTTCCCCATCTTGTCGATCAGGAGCTCCATCGCCTCGGCCGGCGTCATCTGGTTCAGCACCTTCCGCAGCACCCAGCTCCGGTCCAGTTCCTTCTTGTCCAGGAGCAGCTCCTCCTTGCGCGTGCCCGAGCGGGTGATTTCGATCGCCGGGAATACGCGCCGGTCGGAGAGCTTCCGGTCGAGGTGCAGCTCCATGTTTCCGGTGCCTTTGAACTCCTCGAAGATGACGTCGTCCATCCGGGATCCCGTATCGATGAGGGCGGTGGCGAGGATCGTGAGAGAGCCTCCTTCCTCGACCGACCGCGCCGCGCCGAAGAAGCGCTTGGGGCGCTGCAGGGCGCTGGCGTCCAGACCGCCGGAGAGGACCTTGCCGGACGAGGGGGCCACGGTGTTGTAGGCCCGGGCGAGCCGCGTCACCGAGTCGAGCAGGATCACGACGTCCTTGCGGTGCTCCACCAGGCGCTTGGATTTCTCGAGGACCATCTCGGCCACCTGCACGTGGCGCGACGCCGGCTCGTCGAAGGTCGACGAGAGAACCTCCCCTTTCACCGTGCGCTCCATGTCGGTGACCTCCTCGGGCCGCTCGTCGATCAGCAGCACGATGAGGGTGATCTCCGGATGATTCACCGAGATCGAGTTCGCGATGGACTGCAGGAGCATCGTCTTGCCGGTGCGCGGCGGAGAGACGATCAGGCCGCGCTGGCCCTTTCCGAGCGGTGTCAGCAGATCGATGATCCGGCCAGAGAGATTGTCGGGGTCCGTCTCGAGGCGGATGCGCTCGGACGGATAATTCGGGGTCAGCGCATCGAAGACCGCCTTGCGGCAGGGCGAGTCCGGTCCCTCGAAGTTGATCGCCTCGACCTTGACCATGGCGAAGTAGCGCTCGCCCTCCCGCGGCGGGCGGACCTGCCCGGTCACCGTGTCTCCAGTCTTCAGGTCGAACTTCCGGATCTGCGACGGCGAGAGATAGACGTCGTCCGGCCCCGGCAGATAGCTGTACGCCGGGTTGCGGAGAAATCCGTACCCCTCGGGCAGGCACTCGAGGACCCCTTCGGAGGTGATGAGGGTCCCCCGGCCCTGCACCTGGAGGATCCGGAAGATCAGATCCTGCTTGCGCATCCCCGTCGCGCCGGGGATCTGGAGCGCCTGCGCGATGTGCGTCAGCTCCCCGATCCCCTTCGCCTTGAGGGCGCCGAGGTCGAGGGGCGACGGGCTACGCCCGGCGTTGTTCGCGGGGGCGGTCTGCGGCGCGCTTGCCGTCTGCTGCATGGATCTCCTTCCAGAGTTCGGGAATGCCTTGAGCGGAGCGTGCGGAGGTGGCGAGGAACGGCGCCCCGGCCCGCTCCGCGCCGAGTGCCGTGAATCTGCGGAGCGCTGCGGCGCGCTCCTTGAGGTTCAGCTTGTCCCACTTCGTGGCGACGGGGCGCCACGAAATCTCTTCGCTCTCGAGCCACGCGATCATCGCGCGGTCCAGGTCGGACGGCTCATGGCGCGCATCGAGGAGCACGAGCGCGAGGTCCACGCCGCCGCGGTCGCGCAGACAGCCCTCGGCCAGGCGTTTCCACGAAACGCGCTCCGCTTCCGGACCCTTTGCCCAGCCGTAGCCCGGCAGGTCGAGCAGCAGGAGCCGCTCGTCCACGAGAAAGCAGTTCACGAGGCGGGTGCGCCCCGGAGTGCGCGACGTGCGCGCGGCGTCGGTGCCCACGAGGCGGTTCAGCAGGCTCGACTTGCCGACGTTGGAGCGGCCCACGAAGGCGACGCGCGGCCACGCGCCGCGCGGGACGTCGCGCGGCTCGGCCGCGGAAAGCAGGAATCTGCAGGATCGTGTGTTCATGCCTCGTGCGTCTCGAGTCGGCGTCCGGGCGTCGGACGGCCCCGGACGGGTGCGGCTGCGGCGCCCCGGCGCCGCGCGGGATCAGTTCGGCCGCGGGCCGCCGACCTCGCCGACACCCTGGGTTTGCGTCACGCCCGGTGCGGGCTCCCCTGCGGGCTCGCGGTCGAGCGCGATGGACAGAACCTCGTCCATGTTCTCCACGAGCCGGAATTCGAGGACCTTCTGGATGTCCTCGGGGATCTCGCTGAGATCCTTCTCGTTCTCCCGGGGAAGGATGATCGTCCGGACGCCGTGGCGGTAGGCGGCAAGGACCTTTTCCTTGACGCCGCCGATCGGCAGGACGCGCCCCCGGAGGGTCACTTCGCCGGTCATGGCCACATCCTTGCGGACCGGTGTGCTGGTGAGCAGCGACGCGAGTGTCGTCGCCATGGTGATGCCGGCCGAGGGGCCGTCTTTCGGGATCGCCCCCTCGGGCACGTGAATGTGGATGTCGTACCTGCGGTGGAAGTTCGGCTCGATGCCCAGCGCCGCGGCGCGCGAGCGCACGTACGTGAGCGCGGCCTGGGCGGATTCCTGCATGACGTCGCCGAGCTGCCCCGTCAGCGTGAGCGCGCCCTTCCCCGGCACGAGGGAGGCCTCGGTCGTCAGGATCTCTCCGCCGACTTCGGTCCACGCGAGCCCGGTGGTGGTGCCCACCTCGCTGCGTTCCTGCTGCACCTGCATGTGATACCGCGGCACGCCGAGGAATCCCGCGACGTCCTCGCCCCGCACGACGATCTCGCCCTGCGCGCCGTCGGTCACCACGCGGCGGGCGACCTTGCGGCAGACGCCTGCGATCTCGCGCTCGAGATTCCGCACGCCGGCCTCGCGCGTGTAGCGCTCGATGACCGTGCGGATCGCCTCGGGAGTGAACGAGACGGCACTCTCGCCCAGGCCGTGCTGCGCGATCTGCTTCGGCACCAGGAATTTCTCGGCGATCGCCTCTTTTTCTGGCAGCGTGTAGCCGGCGATGCGGATGATCTCCATCCGGTCCCGGAGCGGCGGCGGGATCGTGTGGATCACGTTGGCGGTCGCGATGAACATCACGTCCGACAGGTCGAACTCCGTGTCGAGATAGTGGTCCATGAACGTGGCGTTCTGCTCCGGGTCGAGCACCTCGAGCAGCGCCGCCGACGGGTCGCCCCTGAAATCCATCGACATCTTTTCGATCTCGTCCAGCAGGAAGACCGGATTGCGTGTGCCGGCCTTACGCATCATCTGGATGATCTGGCCGGGGAAGGCGCCGATGTAGGTGCGTCGGTGGCCGCGGATCTCGGCCTCATCGCGCACGCCGCCCAGGGAGAGCCGCACGAACTCGCGGCCCGTCGCCCGCGCGATGGACTTGGCGAGCGAGGTCTTGCCGACGCCCGGAGGCCCGGCGAAGCAGAGGATCGAGCCCTTCGTCTTCTTGACGAGCTGGCGGACCGCCAGGAACTCGAGGATGCGCTCCTTGACCTTATCGAGCCCGTAATGATCCTCGTTGAGGATCTGCTCCGCCTTCCTGATGTCGCGCAGCTCGCGCGAGCGCTTCGACCACGGAACGGCGAGCAGCCACTCCAGGTAGTTGCGCGAGACGGTGGCCTCGGCGGAGACCGGCGGCATGACCTCGAGCCTCTTGAGCTCCTGGAACGCCTTCTCGCGCGCCTCCTTGGGCATGCGCGCCCGGGCGATCTTCTGCCGGAACTCCTCGATCTCGTTGACCCGGTCGTCCTTGCGGCCCAGCTCCTGCTGGATCGCCTTCATCTTCTCGTTGAGGTAATACTCCTTCTGCGCCTTCTCCATCTGCTTCTTGACGCGGCTCGTGATCCGCTTGTCCACCCGCAGCTTTTCGATCTCGTCGTCGAGCCGCCGGGCGAGCGTCTCGAGGCGCTCGCGGGGCACGACCATCTCGAGCAGCGCCTGTTTCTCTTCGATCGGCATGGTGAGATGCGCCGCGATCGTGTCGGCGAGGCGGCCGGGATCGGTGACGCGGATGGTGGAGAGGAGCGTTTCGTACGGAGTGCTGGGGCTGTACTTCACGAACTTTTCGAACAGCGAGGCGACCCGGTTCATCAGGGGCTCGAGATCGCGGCTCGCCTCCCCCGCCCGCTCGATGACCTTCAGATGGACGAAGAAGTAGCCGGCCGGCGTCTCGTCGATCTCGATCGCCCGCGCGCGCGCCTGCCCCTCCACCAGAAGCTTCACGTTGCCGTTCGGCAGCTTGAGGCTCTGCACCACCGTGGCGATGGTGCCGACCATATTGATGTCGGCCGCCGCCGGCTCGTCCTTCGTCGCGTCGCGCTGCGTCGCCAGGAAGATGCGGCGGTGCTCGGACAGCGCCCGTTCCACCGCGGCGAGCGAGGACTTCCGTCCGACGACGAACGGAACCATCGTCGTCGGAAAGACGACGACGTCGCGCAGCGGCACGAGCGGCAGGCGCTCGAGACCTTCACCAGGCTCTTTGGGGGTTCCCATCTGTGTCGTGGCCTTCCGGTCGGGGGGATCCGGCGGGGTCTTCAGCCTGCCTTCTGCATGAGACCGGCCGGACGGACGAGACTCTGGACCATCTCGGGGGTGATCACGCACTCCTTGATGTTGTGCTCCGACGGGAGCTGATACATCAGGTCCAGCATCAGGTCTTCGAGGATCAGCCGCAGGCCGCGCGCGCCGATCTTGCGCTCGAGCGCGAGACGGGCGACCGCCTGCAGGGCCTCGTCGGTGAACGAGAGCTCCACGTCCTCGTACTCGAAGATCCGCTGATACTGCTTGACCAGGGCATTGCGCGGCCGGGTGAGGATCTGCACGAGCGCCCCTTCGTCGAGGTCCTCGAGCGTGGCCACGACCGGCAGGCGGCCGACGAACTCGGGAATCAGGCCGAACTTGATCAGATCGGCGGGCTGCACCTGCTCGAGCACGCCGTCGGCCAGGCGCTCGCGGCGCGACCGGACGTCGGCCTTGAAGCCCATCATCCGCTTGCCGATGCGCTGATCGATCATGGCGTCGAGGCCGACGAAGGCGCCGCCGCACATGAAGAGGATGTTTGTCGTGTCCACCGGGATGAAGTCCTGGTGGGGGTGCTTGCGGCCGCCCTGCGGCGGCACGTTCGCCACGGTGCCCTCGAGGATCTTGAGGAGCGCCTGCTGCACCCCCTCACCCGAGACGTCCCGCGTGATGGAGGGGTTTTCTCCCTTGCGGGCGATCTTGTCGACCTCGTCGATATAGATGATGCCGCGCTGGCACTTCTCGACGTCGTTGTCGGCGGCCTGCAGCAGCTTGAGGATGATGTTCTCGACGTCCTCTCCGACATAGCCCGCCTCGGTGAGAGTCGTGGCGTCGACGATGGCGAACGGCACCGAAAGCAGGCGCGCGAGGGTCTGCGCAAGCAGCGTCTTGCCGGTCCCCGTCGGGCCGATCAGAAGGATGTTGCTCTTCTGGACCTCGACTTCGTGCTTGCGCTTGGAGAGCTCCTGCCGCTTGTAATGGTTGTAGACGGCGACCGCGAGCTTCTTCTTGGCCTTGTCCTGCCCGATGACGTACTCGTCGAGGAACGACTTGATCTCGACCGGCTTCGGCAGCCGGGACTCCGGGGCGGCCTCTTCGGGCTCCCGCTCCTCCGCAATGATATCCAGGCAGATGTCGACGCACTCGTCGCAGATGTAGACCGTCGGTCCGGCGATGAGCTTGCGGACGTCGCGCTGGTTCTTGTTGCAGAACGAACAACGGAGACTGTCTGCGTCTCCCTTTTTGCGGGCCATTCGGGCTCCAGAGGCCGGAGGGCGGCCGGCCGGATCACTCCCTGCGGGAGATCACCTGATCCACGACCCCGTACTCCCGGGCCTGGCCGGCCGTCATGATGAAATCGCGGTCGGCGTCAGCCTTGATCTTTTCTACGGTTTGCGCGCAGTGCTCGGCCAGGATCTCGTTCAGGCGCTCCTTGATCCTGAGGATTTCGCGGGCATGGATGTCGATGTCGCTCGCCTGCCCCTGGAACCCGCCCATCGGCTGATGGATCAGGATCCGCGAGTTCGGCAGGGCGAACCGCTTGCCCTTCGTGCCGGCGGCCAGGAGGACGGCGGCCATGCTGGCCGCCTGGCCGATGCAGATGGTATTGATGTCCGGCTTCACGAACCGCATCGTGTCGTAAATCGCGAGACCGGCGGTCACCACACCGCCCGGGCTGTTGATGTAGATCGAAATGTCTTTTTCGGAGTCCTCGGCCTCGAGGAACAGGAGCTGCGCGATCACGAGATTGGCGACGTTATCGTCGATCGGCTCCCCGATGAAGACGATGTTGTCCTTCATCAGGCGCGACCAGATGTCGTACGCCCGCTCGCCGCGGCTCGTCTGCTCGAGAACGTGTGGGATATGCCAGGACGGCATGAGAAATGGAGCCTCCGAAGGACTACGTTGTAATACTAGCCTCATCGATCAGAATGTCAAGCGCACGCCCTCTAAGTATCTGCACCGCAAGAGCTTGAGTGCCCCCTTCGCGCTCCAGACGCTCGCGCACGCGTTCTTCGGAGGCCCCCGCCGCGCGCGCCTCGGCGCGCACCCGCTCGCGGATCTCGCTCTCGCGCACCGTCCAGCCCTCTTTCCGGATGATCGCATCGAGCAGAAGGAGCCCGTGCGCGCGCTTCTTCGCGAGCGGGCGCTGCTTCTCGCGGATCTCGCGGAAGTCGAGATTCGCCTTCTCCACATCGACACCTCTGCCCGCGAGATCGGTCACCAGATCCTCGAGCAGACGGCGTGATTCCGCCTCGGCGAGTACTTCGGGAATCTCCACCGGGTGAGCCTCGGCGAGTCGGGTGAGGGCCGCTTCGCGGGCTTCTGAGAGGGCGCGGCGCCGGCGGGCCGCCTGCAGATCGGCCTTGATTCGATCCCGCAGCGGAGCAATGCCGCCGGGCTCGCCGATCTCCTTCGCGAACTCGTCGTCGAGGTCCGGGAGCAGGCGCGTCTTCAACTCTCTCACGATGATGTCATACCGCACCGTGCGGCGCGCCGGGGACTCCCTCTGTGAATCCTGCGGGGACTGCACCTCGGCCTGCCGGCGGTCGCCCGGGGACGCACCCTCGAGCGCCGCGGTGAGCGGCGCCGGCGTGTCCTCGGCCCCGAGCGTAATCAGGACTCCCTGGTGCTTGAAGTTCTCTCCCTCGCCCGCGATGACATGGCCGTCGAGATCCGCGACGACGACGTCGCCCGATTGCGCCGGACGCGCCGGCTCGACCGGGATCAGTCTCGCCGCTCCGCCGCGCAGCGACTCCAGCGCCCGGTCCACGTCCTCGGAAGTGACCTCGGCCGGCGTCTCGACTTTCACGAGCCCCTTGTAGGTTCCCAGATCGATCTTCGGACGGATCTCGAACAGGGTCTGGAACTTCAGCGAGCCGCCTGGCTCCCGTGAGACCTCCTCGACGACCGGATCGTGCGCCGGCTCGAGTCCCTGCGCCTGGATCGCGCGATTGCAGAACTCCTCGACGAGGCGGTGCTTCGACTCGTCCTCGATCTCCTTGCCGAACCGCTGGCGAATCACCGAGGCCGGAACGTGGCCTTTCCGGAATCCCGGGATGCGGGCCGTCCTGGACCAGCTGCGGACGAGGTCCTCCTCGGAGCGCGCGACTTCCTTCGCCGGGATCTCGACCGAGAGACGTTTTTTCACCGGCCCGATGTCCTGCAGCTGCACGCTCATCGGGACTGTTTCCTGGGGCATCAGATAGTTCTCCCGGCCCAGCGCGACGCCACCGGCTGGTGCGAAAGGGGGGATTCGAACCCCCACGGGCGTGCCCACGGGATTCTAAGTCCCGCGCGTCTGCCAGTTCCGCCACTTTCGCGCGATGGCCCCCGGTGCGGAACACTCTATGGAGGTCCTGGTGAGCCGCGGAGGAATCGAACCTCCAACCCGCAGATTAAGAGTCTGCTGCTCTGCCAATTGAGCTAGCGGCCCGGGGGTGGGCGCGTATCTTAGAAATGGCTCAGGAGGGTGTCAAGGCGCAACGCTCGACTGTGTGCCCGGCTCGCGCTGGAGCGTCCCGAAGAAGGTGCGTGGCGCTCCCGTGGAGGGCGCCGGCGCAAGTCCTGCGTCGAGGCGCGCGTCGTGAAGCACCTGAAGAACGCCGGCCGGGCCGGGCGCCGGCACGATGACCGACCCGCCGAGCACGACGCCTCCGAAGATCGTGGCGTCGCCCCCCGTCATCAGATCGCCGGCCTGGAGCAGCAGCCCTTCGAATGCGATGGGGGCGCTCCACGCGAAAAGCGTAGAGGCGCGCGCGGGGCCCATGGCCGGGTTCCCTTCGCCGACGGGAACGAAAGTCGCCCCGGACGCGAGCGGATCGATCGGCGGAGTGAGCCGCAGAAACGGCTCCGCGGCCCCGCACACCCTGTCGCCGTCGCGATCGGTGCAAGGCTCGCCGGGCAGCGTGAGACTCGAGGCCGGCCCCGGACCCACGGCATCGCAGAGGAGACTCGCCGCCGCGAGCACGAGAACGCCTCGCGCGTTCCAGCCGGCGCCCAGCAGGCACGCCGGTCCGAGATTGTCGGGGGTCCCATCGGAGTCGGTGTCAGTCGGAGAGTTGCCATCGGTGGTGTCGAAGAACCAGAGCCCCGTTCCCGCCCGGGTTGCGGCATCGGGTGTTTCGGGAGGGCCGGTGCCGTCGCGGCGCCACTGACCGCTTGCCGGATCGAAGGCGTAATAGCGATGCCCGCGGGCGCCGCTTCTCGCCGCCGACTTCCAGAGCGCCCACGCAATGCCGGGAACGGGATCGACGGCCGCCGCCTGAAGAATGTCGCTCCGGTCCCCCGCTCCGCTCCATGGCAGCGCGGGCGAAGACGGCAGAACCGCTGGATCGAATGGCCAGGGCCGGTCGTCGGGACCCGCCGGCACGGGCGCGCCCGCGACGGCGCTTCCGGCGCTGACGAAGAACCATGGGTCCTCGATGGCGGCTCCCGGCTCGCTCAGCCATTCCGTGAAGTCCGCCGTCCCGTCGGCGTCTCTGTCGTCCGCGACGCCGTCCCCGTCGGCGTCGCTCACGAGCACACGCCCCGCGGCGTCTCGCGGCCACGCCGACGGCCAGGACGCCGCGTCCGGCAGCGGCGGAGTCACTCCTCCTCGCGCCGCGAGCGTCCCCCAGCGCACGTCGAGCCCGCTCGATCCATCGATGTTTCCCGCCGCGAGCAGCCCGCCGGCAGCGTCGCGATACGGAAGCTCCCCCAGGACTCCGCGCGCGGAGCGCGCGGCGGCTTCCCGCATGACCCCACCCGGCCCCGGAGCCTGGATCGAGACCGTGACGAGGATCGTCGCGATGCCCAGCCGCCTCGCTGGGCTCACGGATCGGTCCACCGGCGGCCCCTGCAGCGTGATCGACATGAGCCGCACACGCTCCGGCCTGCCCGGGATCGCGGCGAACAGCGTGTCCCCAAGCCGGTCGAGGAATCCGATCTCGGCCGCGGAGCCGCTCCGGCTGATCGACACGTCGGGCCCCGAGGAGTCTCCGGCGAATGAAAGCGCCGGACTGCCGCGGTACGGCCGCTCGAAGAGATCGTTGGCGCCGGCTCGATAGATCACGTTCCACGGAGGCGGCGCACTGCTCCAGAGAGTCGACGCGCCGGTGCCGGCGGGATCGACGCGGCGGAGCGTGCGGTTGACCTCAGCCGGCAGAGGCACCACGAACCCGGCCGCCGGATCGGGATTCTCGAGCCACTGACGGACACAGCGCAGACAGCCCAGCGCCGCCCACGACGCCTGCTCGCCTCTCAGGTAGTTGCGGGCGGTGCGCGCTTCCTCGTCGGCGACCAGCGCAAGGCCAAGCGCGAGCAGGAGCAGCAGCGCGAGAACCACGAGCCCTGCGAGAAGCGCCGAGCCGCGCTCAGCCCCCTGCCGCGGCGGCTTGATGAGTCTCTTCGTCTGCACACGGCCAGTCTTGGTTCGATCGCGCCGCGCGGCGACGGTGCGCGAGATCTGGTTTCTCCGAAGCGGCACGCAATCGGTTGCACCGCGGGGAGATCAGCGCGGGGCGCGCAGGGCGGCGAGCGCGGCTCCGAGATCTTCGATGGTCGGCTCGGCCAGCGTGGCGGCGACGGGCCAGCCGGCCGCGCGCGCTGCCTCCGCTGTTGGCTCTCCGATACAGACGAGACGGCAGCCGTCGGGCCAGGTAAGAGGTGCTGAGCCACCCTCGCCCGCCAGAGCGCGCACGGCGCTTGGCGAGGCGAAGACCACCGCATCCAGCGCCACTTCCTGGAGCCGCGCCGCGAGCGCACGCGCCGATCCGGCATCCGGCACCGTGCGGTACGCAGGGGCGATCGCGACGTCCGCGCCGCAGGCGCGGAGCAGATCCGGCAGTACGTCGCGCCCCGACTCCGCGCGGACGAGCAGAAGCCGGCGGCCGCGCACGCCGCCCGCCAGCAGCGCCGCGGCCAATCCTTCGGCGCTCGAGGCGGCGGGGACGAGGTCCACCGGCCAGCCACGGTCTTCGAGGGCGCGCGCAGTCGCCGGTCCTATGGCGGCGACCTGCGGTCGGCGCGGATCTCCCGCCGGCTTCGCGGACGCGCGCGCGAGGGCATGGGTCACGCCGTTCACCGACGTGAAGAGCACCCAGTCGAAGCGCCTCAGTGCGCGGAGCGCGGCGTCGAGCGCTTCGAACGAGCGCGGCGGCTCAGTCCGGATCAGCGGGTAGAGTTCGACGATCGCATCCTGATCTTCCAGCCGCAGGGCCCATTCGTGCGCGCGGTCGTCCGGCCGCGTGAGAGCCACGCGCAGTCCGGCGAGGGGGTGCGTCGCGCCCTTCGGACCCTCCGGCGGGCTCAGTGGTCTCCCCTGAGCCCGGCCAGGATCTCGTCGCCGCCGTGCGCGAGACACGCGCGCGCCACCGAGTCGCCGACCTGCCATCCGTCCTCGCACCGGCCCTCGCCCGTCGCCTCGGCGACACGCCCGCCGTCCCTCGACAGAATGCGCGCCCGCATCCGCACACGCTGGCCGTCGCAGCGCGCGAGCGCCGCGGCCGGCAGCTGGCAGCTGCCGCCGAGCGCCGTGAGGAACGCGCGCTCCGCGCACGCTTCGACGACGCTGCGGGGATCCGACACGCGCACCGCGAGTGCGCACGCCTCCCCGTCGTTCTCGCGCGCCTCGACGCCGATGATCCCCTGCCCCGGCGCCGGCACGCACAGATCCTCGTCGAGCGGCTCGCCGCGCACGCGGCCGGCCAGCCCGAGCCGCTCGATGCCCGCGGCCGCGAGCACGATCGCGTCGGCGACACCCTCTTCGAGCTTCCGGACGCGCGTGTCCACGTTGCCGCGCAGGTCGGCGAACCGCAGATCCGGCCGCCGCGCCGCGAGCTGCGCCCGGCGGCGCGGGCTGCCGGTGGCGACGCGCGCCCCCGGCGGAAGCTCGTCGAACGGCGTTCCCTCGCGCGTGATCAGCAGATCGCGCGGGTCGGCGCGCCGTGGGAAGCCCGCGAGCGCCAGGCCGGGCGGCAGCATCGCCGGCAGGTCCTTCACGCTGTGAACCGCCAGCCGGATTTCGCCAGCGAGCAGCGCGTCCTCGATCTCGCGCACGAAGATCCCCTTCCCCCCGAGCCCGGCCGACGGCGCCTCCGTGTCACGGTCGCCGCGCGTCGCGATCGGGACGATTTCCGGCTCGAGCCCGGGCTGCAGCGCGGCCAGAGCCGCCGCCACGGACCGGGCCTGGGCCAGAGCGAGCGGCGAGCCGCGCGTGCCGATGCGGAAGGCGGTCATCGGTCCGCGGCGCCCCGGCGCTTTTCGTCCGGGCGCCCGGCGTCGCCATCCTGCGCCGCCGCCTCGTCCGGATCGTCGAGTCCGAAGAGCGTACGCAGCGCCCCCGCGAGCGGCAGATCCTCAGTGACCCGCTCGCCGCGGCGGAGCATCGTGATCGGATTGTGCAGCAGCTTGTTCACGAGACTCCGGGAGAGCGCCTCGACCTGCTCCTCGCGGACGGGGTCGAGCGGACCGGCCCGCGTGCGGAATCGCCGCATTTCCTCGCGGCGCAGCGATTCGGCGGCGGCGACCAGCTCCGCGATCGCGACGCCCGCCGCGGCGCCGCGCTCCCGCGCCGCCCACTCCTCCGTTTCGGCGAAGACGATCCGCTCCGCCGCCTCGGACTCGCCCTGCCGCGCTCCGCGATGCCCCTCCACGACGGAGCGCAGGTCGTCGATGGTGTACAGATAGACGTCATCGAGCGCGCCGGCTTCCGGCTCGATGTCGCGGGGCACTGCGATGTCGATGAGAAACAGCGGGCGTCCACGGCGCGTCTGAAGCGCCGCTTCGACATGATCGCGCAGCAGCACCGGGTGCGGCGCCGCGGTGGAGCCGATCACGATGTCCACCGAAGCCAGCGCTCCGGGCATTGCGGGCATGCCGATCGCCGTTCCGCCCAGCCCTGCGGCAAACGCGGCCGCCGCTTCCGGCTGGCGCGTCGCAACGAGCGCGCCCGAGACGCCGCGCGAGCGCAGCGCCTTCCCGGCGAGCGAGGCCATCTTCCCCGTGCCGAGGATGAGAAAACTCCGGCCGCGCAGATCGCCGAAGATCTGAAGGGCCAGGTCGACCGCCGCAGACGCCACCGACACCGAATGCCGCCCGATACCCGTCTCGGAGCGGATCCGCTTCGCGACGGAAAAGGTTCGCTGGAAGAGAGGGTCGAGCACCGGCCCCATCGTTCCGGCGGTGCGCGCCTCGTGATAGGCCTCTTTCGTCTGACCCAGGATCTGCGGCTCTCCGAGCACGAGCGAGTCCAGACCGCTCGCGACCCGGAAGAGATGCGCGATCGCCTCCCGTCCTGCGTGCCTGTAGAGGTGCGGGCGCAGATTCTCCGCCGCCACGCCGGACTCCGCGGACACGAACCGCTCGAGGGACTCCGCGGCCGCGCCGTCGCCCCCCTCGCTGGCCGCCGCCAGGAACTCGACGCGGTTGCAGGTGGAGAGAACCCAGCACTCTGTGATTCCAGGCCGCGCACGCAGCCGGGCGAGGAGCGCCGGAAGATCCCGAGGGCTCACGGCGAGCCGTTCGCGCACTGCGAGCGGCGCGGTGCGGTGGGAGAGACCTACGAGCACGAGGGTCGGGCTCATCGTCAGAGGAACATCCCGATCATCGTCAGCACACCGGCGCCGACACCCGCGATCGCCAGCCAGGCGGAGCGCCGGCCATGCCACCCCCTGCCGAGACGCGCCCAGAGCGACGCGCCGAGGATCGTCCACGCGGCGACGGCGAGCGCTTCGTCGGCGCGCCAGCTCCAGAACTGGCCCGAGCGCGAGGCGTTCAGAAGCGATCCGGACACGATCGCCAGCGTCAGCACCGGAAAGCCCGCCGCAAGAGAGCGGGACGCGAGCCGGTCGAGTGACTCGAGCGGCGGCAGCGCCCTCAGCCAGGCGGCATGCTGCTTGTTCTTGAGGATGCGGTCCTGGATCAGATACAGAGTGCTTGCCGCGCAGGTGACGCAGAGCGCGGCGACGCCCACGAGCGCGAGCGTGACGTGAACGGCGAACAGCGAGGTCTCGCCGGATTCCGGGAGCGCCAGCGCCCGCGGCGGCAGCACCGCCGCGAGAACGTTCGACGTGACCAGAGTGACCAGCGCGGCGGGCGGGAGGGTCGCGGACAGGGCGGTGAGGCGCGACCGGAACGACGCGATCAGGTAGACGACGATGATCAGCCAGGCGAGCAGGCTGAGCGCCTCGCTGCGCGCCAGGATCGGACACCTCTGCTCGACCAGACCGGTGGCGATCATTTGCGCCAGATGCGCCGCGAGACCGGCGGCCGCGAGGACCGGCGTCAGCGCCGCGCCGTGGCGCCGCCGCGCCGCGAGATCGACGAAGGCCGAGAGACACGCCAGGCCATACAGAATGAGAGTCAGCATGGCGAGGGCGCCCGGGGGGGTCACGCGGCATCTTAATCGCCGCCCCCGCCGGCCGTCGACTCGGCGCGCGGCATAGCCGGGCGCAGTATCCGCAGTGCCTCGGCGGCCTTGTCCTCCCGTGCGCACAGCCCGCGGTACCTCCGCATTTCCACGAGGCCCATGCGCCGGCTGACGGACAGAAGGTAGCGGAGCGCGATGAGCGCCTCGAGCGCCTCGGCGGTGCGCGGACGCCCTGGCGATGCGAGAAGCGCCAGGGCGGCGCCGCGCGCGCGGCCGCGAAGATCGGCGCCCATGCGGTCCCGTTCCTCCGGCGAAAAGCGAGCCGTCATCATGTAGATCTCCGTCACCACCTCGTCCACGAGGGCGAAGGCGCGGCGCAGCGTGGCCGGGGAGGTTCCCGGCGCCGCTTCGGGCTCGGGGCGAGGCGGCTCAGGGAACCCAGCGATCCTGAACATCCACATATCTCCAGAGACGCGACCGGCCAGTCGGGCCGTACAGCACGACGGCGCCCATCTGCGAACCGCCGTCGGAGAGATAGATCGTGCCGCTGCTGCAGCGCCCGAGGGGCGTGAACGAGACGATGTCCGACGGCCCGACCTGGATCGGATCGGTGAGGTTCGCGATCAGTCCGGTCTGCGGAGGGATTTTGCGGATCGACGGCCTGGGCAGAAACGAGAACTCGACGCCGGGCGCGAGATCCCCGAGGCGCCACGGAACGCCCAGCCTGCGGTCGACGCCCGCCGCGATGTCGGCGGACTGGATGCCGTCGCCGTCGGTGTCTTCGTGCAGTTCCACGTCGTAGCCGCCGGTCGGGCGCGCCGCGAACACGACGCCGACGGCGCGCCCGCGCGCGATCGCCTCGCCCCGCGCCGCGCGCAGCGTCGCCGCAACCCGGCGCGTTCCGGCGGCGAGACGCGAGCGTGCGTGGAGACCGGCGAGCGAGGGCGCGGCGGCGGCCGCGAGGATCGTCCCAAGAAACACGGCGACGAGCGCTTCGAGAAGAGCGTTCCCCGCGGCCGCACCCCGGCCGGTCATCGCGCGGGCGCGACCGTGACGAGGGGCCGGATCTTCTCGAACGACTTCTCTCCGATCCCCTTGACGTTCATCAGCTCCTCGATCGTCTTGAACCCGCCGTTCTGCTTCCGGTAGTCCAGTATCCGCTGCGCCAGCGAGGGTCCGACTCCGGGAAGCGTCTGCAGATCGGCGAGGCTCGCCGTGTTCAGATCGACTTTCGCCGCCGCCGGCGCCGCGGCGGCGGCGGGCGGCTTCTCCGCGGCGCGAACTTCGGACCCCGCTGCGGAAAGCGCAATGAGAATCGCCGCGAGAGTCAGTGCGGCCCGGCGCGGCCGGGTGTGACGGGTCTGTGCGCTCATGAGTCTCCTCCTGACGGAAGACGCCCCCGCGAAAAATGAGGAAGGGCGAGCGGGGGGCCATAAGCTCGCCCTTCCCCAGCCGGGCCTCGATCCGCCGGAGAGTGACGATCGAAGCGAGGCCCGTGTCGCGGGGATGAGATGCACGCGCCGCGCCGGGGGCGGGTCCGGGGCGGGGGCCGGTTCCCTGCACCGCAAACATCCGGCAAGTGCGATGCAGGCGGCGGACTCCCGGCGCGCACCCACCCCTCGGGAGGGGAAGGCGTCTGCCGGTCAGAGCGAGTCGGAGGGGATGTACGTCACGCGAACGGACATTCGTCCGCCCGCGGAGTGGACCGTCTCAGTCCGTGCCCGTGCCTTCCGCCTCGCGCGCGCGGCCAGCGGCGGCCGCCGCCCCCGCCGCGCCTTCCGGCTGGGATGAACGCCGCTCGCGCACGATCTCTCCCGCGATCGCCACGGCGATCTCTGCGGGTGTTTCCGCTCCGATCGGAAGACCGATCGGCGCGTGAATCGTCTCCAGCCGCTCTCGCGCAACCCCCTGCGCTTCCAGCTCCGCGAACAGGCGGAGCTTCTTGCGGCGCGAACAGATGAGTCCGAGATAGCGGGGCTGCGCGGCGAGCGCCGCCGCCAGGGCGTTGCGATCGGTGCGATGGCAGCGCGTGAGCACCGCGATATAGTCGGCGGAGAGAATCGCCGGCATGCGCAGCGTGTACGTCTCGTCCGTCTCGATGAGGCGCACGCCCGCGGGAAACTGATCAGTCCGCAGCCAGGCGGCGCGGTCATCCACGACGATCGTCTCGAATCCGAGTCCTGCGGCGTGCCGCGCCAGCGCCTGGCCGACGTGACCCGCTCCCAGGATGAGGAGCCGCTCCTGCGGCAGAACAGGCTCGAGAAAGACCTCGACCGATCCGCCGCACACCTGACCGACCGACTCCGCCCCGGTCTCCGTGAAGGTGTAACGCTTCAGACGGGCGTCCCCGGCGGCGATCGCGTCCAGAGCGTCCGCAACGACGCGCGCTTCGAAAGCCCCGCCCCCGACCGTCTCCCAGGTTTCCCCGTCCGCGGCGACGATCATCTTGGCGCCGGCCTGGCGCGGCACCGAGCCGGACGCGCGCACGACCGTCGCCACGGCGACGGGACGGCCCGCCTCGGTGAACCGACGCAGGGCGTCGACGAATCCGGTCACGATGCCCTCTTGATGAGGTCGAGCGAGATCACGAGGCCGGCGAACAGCAGAAGAAAGATCAGCCCCGCCTGCATGACCCGCTCCTTGAGCGCGACGGACAGGTCGCGCCGCAGGATCCCCTCGATCAAGAGAATGAAGATGTGCCCGCCGTCGAGCATCGGAATTGGCAGCAGGTTGATGATGCCGAGCTGCAGCGAGACGAACGCCATGAAGTGCAGCACCGAGTCGAGGCCGTCTCCGGCCGCCTGCCGGGCAGCCGTCGCGATCTCGATCGGCCCCGACATCACACGCAGGCTTACGTCGCCGATGACGAGCTTCTTCAGCGTGACGAGCAGCAGCGTCGCGTTTTCGCGGTTGAACTTGAGGCTCTCCGCGAAGGCTTCGGCGGGGCCGAGCGGAATCCGCGGCCCTTCGTACGGCGCGAACTCGACTCCGATCCGGCCCGCACCATCCATCACGGCGGGAGTCACGAGGATCTCGAGGATCTCCGTGCCGCGTTCCACCTGCAGTGTCACACTCCGGCCGGGCGAGGAGCTGATCAGCGCGATGAGCTCGGGTCGCGAGGGATGCGCGCGCCCGTCCACTCCCACGATCCGGTCGCCGGGCAGGATCCCCGCCTGCTCTGCCGGCGTGCCGGCGCTGACCGCGAGGATCGTCGTCGCTTCCGGCGGCGCGGGCGCTTCGCTGACCCCCGACGCGAGCTGCAGGCCGGGATCCCCCGAGTGGTACTTCGGATCGTAGCCGATCGGCAGGTCGGCGGTGATGCGCTTGCCGTTCCGGTCGAAGACGAACTGCTTCGTCGTCCCCGGGGAGAGGAAGATCTCCTCGATCGCCGTCACCGGATTGGAGGCGTCCTTGCCGCCGACCTGGACCAGCCGGTCCCCGGCGCGCACGCCGCGCGCCTCGGCCGCCGAGCCCGCCGTGACGCTGCGCACCAGGGGCGGCGCGTCCGCGGCATCCGCCGGCTTGCCGATGCGCATGAAGACGACCGTCATCAGGGCGATCGCCAGCACGATGTTCAGCACCGCCCCGATGACGAAGATGAGGAATCGCTGCCACCGGGGCCGGGCGCCGAGAGCCGAGGGATCCCCGGCGGCCTCGTCGTCGGGGGTCTCCCCCACCATCTTGACGTAGCCGCCGAGCGGGATCGCCGAGATGCGGTAGTCGGTCTCACCGCGCCGGAAGCCGATCAGCCGCGGGCCGAAGCCGATGGAAAACGACTCCACGCCGACGCCGAACAGCTTTGCCATCGCGAAGTGCCCGAACTCGTGGAAGACCACCAGCACGCCGAGGGTGACGGCGAACCAGAAGAGGGTCAGAAGGAACTCGCTCACGCAGCCGCCCCCCGGGAGAGGAGATCGCCCGCCGCCCGGCGCCCCCACGCATCGGCCTCGAGGAACCCCGCGAGGGTGCGCGGCACGGCCGGCTGCGGCAGGTCGAGTGTTTTTGCGACAAGGCCTGCGATGGCGGGGAACCGGATGCGTCCCGCCAGAAACGCCTCGACGGCGATTTCATTCGCCGCATTCAGCACCGCCGGTGCGGCGCCGCCCGCGGCGAGCGCAGCCTCGGCGAGCTCGAGACACGGGAACCGGTCGCGGTCGGGGGCTTCGAACTCCAGCCGGCCGATGCGCGTCAGGTCGATCCCGGGGGCGCCGTTGCCCAGCCGCTCGGGCCATGCGAGCGCGTAGCGGATCGGATGGCGCATGTCGGTCTCGGACAACTGCGCGATCAGCGAGCCGTCGGAGAACTCCACGAGCGAATGCACCGTGCTCTGGGGGTGGACCACGACCTCGATCCTGTCTCCGGGAACGCCGAAGAGCCAGTGCGCCTCGATGATCTCGAGCCCCTTGTTCATCAGCGTCGCCGAATCGATCGTGATCTTCGGCCCCATCTCCCACGTGGGATGGCGCAGCGCCTCCTGGGGCGTGATCCGGTCCATCGCGTCCTTCGGAGTGCGGCGGAACGGCCCTCCGGACGCGGTGAGGATCAATCGCCGGACCTCCGAGCGGGCCCCGCCCCGCAGGCACTGGTGCAGCGCGTTGTGCTCCGAGTCCACCGGCAGGATCAGCGCGCCGGTCCGGCCCGCCTCGGCGAGGATCGCCTCTCCGGCGGCGACGAGGGACTCCTTGTTGGCGAGCGCCACCTGCTTGCCGGCCGCGACGGCGCTCCACGTCGGCCGGATCCCTGCCGCACCCACGATCGCGGAAAGAAAGACATCCGCGTCGGCGCACGCGCCGATCGCCTCGAGTCCTTCGGGCCCCACGAGGATTTCCGGAGCCTCGGCGCCGAGCTCCGCGCGCAGGGCCGCGCGCGAGGCGTCGTCGGCGACCGCCGCCAGACGGGGGCGGTGGGCGCGGATCTGGCCGGCGAGCCGCGTGACGTTCCGGCCGGCGGCGAGCGCCGCGACCGAGAAGCGCTCCGGGTGCGCGGCGATGACGTCGAGCGCGGAGGCGCCGATCGAGCCTGTGCTCCCCGCGATCGCGATCCGCTTCATCTCAGATCCTGCCCATGAGAAAGATCCGATGGTAGTAGTAGAGCGCCGGTCCGGCCACCAGCAGGCTGTCCACGCGGTCGAGAATCCCGCCGTGCCCCGGCAGCAGCCCGGAGCTGTCCTTGGCGCCTGCGGCGCGCTTCACGACGGATTCGGCCAGATCCCCCACGATCCCCGCGACGCCAAGCAGCACGCCGACCGCGACGGCGTGGCCCGCGGGCAGGCGGTGGAAGAACCAGAGATGGGCGATCCAGCCGGCGAGCGCAGAGGCGGCGATGCCGGCCAGCGCGCCTTCGACGGTCTTTTTCGGGCTGACGCGCGCGGCGAGCGGCGTGCGCCCGTAGAGCTTGCCGAAGACGAACGCCGCCGTGTCCCCCGACCAGACGACGAAGAGCAGAAGACAGAGAAGGTCCTGACCCAGCGCATCGGCCGACGACGTCGCCAGGCGCCACTCGAACGGAACCGTTCCGGTCCACGTCGCCGGGATGGCGCCGGCGGCTTCGGCCGAGTAGCTCATCGAGCGCAGCGCGATCTGGTATCCGAGATTCAGGCCGACGAACGCCACGGAAAAGACGGTGCACAGGGCGCCATCCACCGCCTCGGCGAAGTCCTTCGCCAGAAGAGCGCTCGCGATGATCGCGAGCGCGCCGGTCGCCACCACCGGCAGCGCCGTGTCGAGCCGCGGATCGATGAAGGGCACGAGCGACGCGGCGCATCCCACCAGGCCGAGACCGCGATACACCCGGTGCCCTCCCTGCTTCAGAAGGGAGAGCAGCTCCCACGAGGCCAGACAGGTCACCACCAGCCCGAGCAGAAACCAGACGAGCGGGGAGGTGAACTTGATCAGGCCCCAGAGGATGGGGAGCCCGATCAGGGCCGTGCCGATCCGTCGCATGAGTGCGGGGGCTAGCCGCGGATCGCCAGCGGCGGAGCCGAAGGCACCCGCCCCGGTTCGGGGGGATCGATGCCTCCATATCGGCGCTCCCGGGTCTGGAAGGAGGCGATCGCCCGCAGCAACTCGCCACGGCGGAAGTCCGGCCACAGCGTGTCCGTCACCCAGATCTCCGCGTAGGCGATCTGCCAGAGCAGAAAGTTCGACACGCGCAGTTCGCCGCTCGTCCGGATGAGCAGATCCGGGTCCGGGAGGCCCGCAGTATACAGATGTCGGGCCAGGGCCTCCTCGGTGATCTGCTGCGGCGGCAGGCCGGCCGCATGCGCTTCGGCGTACAGGGCCCTGCAGGCGTCGGCGATCTCGGTCCGGCCGCCGTACGACAGGGCGGTGTTGAAGACCATTCCGCTGTTCCCCGCGGTGGCGTCGATCGCTTCCTGCAGCTCGCGCCGGACGGACGGGAACATGTCTTCCATCCGGCCGATCACACGAAACCGGATGTTGTTGCGCTGGAGCGTGCCGATCTCCCGGCGCAGGTATTCGCACAGGAGCTCGAAGAGTGTCTCGACCTCGGCACGCGGACGCTTCCAGTTCTCCTTCGAGAACGCATAGAGAGTCAGGACCTGGATTCCGAGCTGGGCGGCCGACTCCACGGTGTCGCGCACGGAGTCGATGCCGGCGCGGTGGCCCGCCACGCGCGGCAGCAGGCGCTTGCGCGCCCAGCGCCCGTTGCCGTCCATGATGATCGCGATGTGAGCCGGAAGCCGCCCCGGATCGAGGGTCTTGAGCAGCCTTTCCTCTTCGGAGCCGGGGGCGGCGACCTTGTTCCAGTCAGGCATGCGCGCGAAAGCCCCGGTGAATCGGGCTGCAGTATAGCATCCGGCTCAGGCGAACCCGAGCGGATGATCGCGGTGCCACCGCCAGGCGGACTCGATGATCGTCTCGAGCCGCGAGCGCGGCGCGCTCCATCCGAGCCGCTCCTGCGCGCGCGCGCTGGAGGCGACGAGCACCGCAGGATCGCCTGCCCGACGCGCGCCGATCGCTTGCGGGATCGCGCGGCCCGTCACCCGCTGCGCCGTCTGCAGCACCTCTCGCACCGACGCGCCGGAGCCCCCGCCCAGGTTGAAGATCTCGGCGCCCGCGCCCTCCGACTCGAGCAGCGAGAGCGCGCGCAGGTGCGCGTCGGCCAGATCCTCGACGTGAATGTAGTCGCGGACGCCCGTGCCGTCCGGCGTCGGATAGTCGTCGCCGAGCACCGTCACCGGAGGGCGGGTTCCGGCGGCCGCACCCAGAACCAGCGGGACGAGGTGCGTCTCCTGCGCGTGATCCTCGCCCATCGAGCCATCGGCGGCGGCGCCTGCCGCGTTGAAATACCGCAGGCTGACGGACGTGAATCCATGCGCGGCATGGAGCGAGGCGAGGATCCGCTCGATCGTCCGCTTCGTCTCCCCGTAGACGCTCGTCGGCGCGCAGGGATGGCTCTCGTCGATCGGCACCCGGACCGGCTCACCGTACACCGCCGCCGTCGAAGAGAGCACGAACCCGCGCACCCCCGCCTCGCGCGCCGCGTCGAGCATCGCCAGCGTTCCGGCCACGTTGTTGCGCCAGTACTTCTCCGGCGACTTCATCGACTCGCCGACGAGCGAGAGCGCCGCCATGTGGATGACCCACTCGACTTTGTGCGTCCGGATCAGCGCGCCGACCGCCGCGCGGTCGTCGATGGCGCCGCGGACCGCCGTGCTGCCGCCGAGAGCCGCCTCGTGGCCGAGCGAGAAGTCATCGAGCACCACGTGGGCCCGCCCGGCATCGCGCAGCGCCCGCACGATGAAGCTCCCGATGTAGCCCGCGCCGCCGGTGACGAGCACGCTCCCCATGAACGGGGAAGATAGCCGCTGCCTCCACCCGCGCGCCAGCCTCCGCCGCGGTAGGCTCGGCCGGATGCGAGCGAGTCCCGCCGCCTCGCCCCGGCGCCTGCCGCTGCTTTTCTGCGCAACCCTTGCTGTCCTGAGCTCCGCTCGGGGCGCGGAGCTGCGCGTCTGCACCCAGAATCTCTGGAACTTCGGAGAGGCCCGCGAGGTCCAGCGTCTGCGCCGCTCCTCGGAGAGCCTCGATGAGGTCAGCCGGGATCTGGACCAGCGCCTGGGGCTTCTCGCCTCGCGGCTGGCTTCGTGCGACGTCGTCGCCCTGCAGGAGATCGTCGGCGGGAGCGCCGCGGCCGCCGAGAGCGGGGCGCGCCGGCTCGTGGAAGCGCTTCAGAAGAGAACCGGGGCTCGCTGGGCCATGAAGATCGGCGAGGGCCCGGACGTCATCCGCAACGGCATTCTGGTCCGCGAGCGGTCGGGACGCTCCCTCGGCGCCGCCCCCGCGCCAGCCCCATCCCCGTCCGGCTGGGAGCGCGCCCCCGCTGCCGCCACGATCCGCGCGGGGAGCCGCGTGATCGAGATCTATTCGGTGCATCTCAAGTCGAAAGGCTCTTTCGGCCGCGAGCCGGATCCCGAAGGCGAGTCCTGGGAGCGCCGCCGCATCGCCCAGGCTTCGGGGCTGTGCGAAATGGCGCGGCGGCGGCTCACCGCCGACGGGCGTGCCATCGTTCTCATCGCCGGCGACTTCAACAACATCCCCGGCTCGGCGACGCGCGAGGTCGCGGCGGGGCGGCTCGAGCCGGAGCGGCTGATGAGCCCTCGCGATTGCATCGGCGAGGGAGGCTCGATCGCCTGCCCGCTCCCCCGCTCGCCCGCGCTCCTGATCGACCTCGCCGCGCTGGATCCCGACACGAAGGACCGCGGCAGCTTCCGATTCCAGAACCGGTACGAGCAGATCGACACCATCCTCGCCTCGCCGGAGGCGGCCCGTCTCGCGCAAACGGGATCTCCGGGCGACTGGGAGGTCGCGATCACCGGCGCGATCGGCTCGGGGAGCGACCACCGGCTTGTTTCGGTGACGCTTCGCTATTGATCGCCGTCGTAGATCACCCGTTCCAGGAACAGGCCTTCCGCCGGGGCGACGGCCCTTCCCATCGTGCGGGAACGGCTCTCCAGCAGCGTCCCAATGAGCGCCGGATCCTCGCGGCCCGAAGCGATCTCGATCAGCGTACCTGCGATGCGCCGCACCATCTTGTACAGAAAGCCGTCCGCCTCGACCGTGTAGACCCAGAGCGGGCCGGCGATCGTCAGCTCCGAGCGGCTGACGGTTCTCACCGGGCGCACCTCGCTGCTGCCGGCGCACGAGAACGCCGTCATGTCGTGGATGCCCAGGAGGCGGGCCGCGGCGTCGCGAAAGCGGCCGGCATCGAGCGGCCGCTCGACGTGCGCCGCGAACGGACGTTCCCACGGAGGCACCAGCTCGTCGTTCCAGATGCGGTAGCGGTATTCCTTGCGCCGGACGTCTGCGAGGACGCGGAACTCCGGCGGCGCCTCGGACACGGCAAACAACCGGATGTCGCCCGGCAGGAGCGCGTTCGCCCCGCGCCTCAGCCGGTCCACCGGAAGCGCCGACGAGGTTCGCACGGTCGCCACCTGACCGCGCGCGTGGACGCCGGCGTCGGTGCGCGCGGCGCCTACGACGCGTACCTGCTCGTCCAGCAGCCGCGAGAGCACCTCTTCGAGCGTTCCCTGGACCGTTGGCGCGCCGGGCTGGAACTGCCACCCGGCGTACGCCGTTCCCGCGTACGAAACGGCGAGCCGAAGCAGGCGCCCCCGCGCAGCATCCTCGGGCGCCCCGGTCACGGTCCGATCGTGACCCGCCCGGCGGCGGTGTCTACGCGCGCCGTCAGCCCGAGCGGAAGGGTCCTCTTTCGGGGTCCGTGACCCGCCGGCAGATCGAGGATCACCGGAACACCGAGTCCGCCGAGATGGTCGGCGAGCACCTCACGCACAGTGAAGGAGCGCATTCCGAGGCGGGGACGGCAGGCGACCATGCGTCCCACGAGCACCGCGGCGACGCGGTGGAAGAAGCCCGATGCGCGCAGCTGCCAGAGCATCCGGTCGACGCGGAACGGCTCCTCGCCGATGTCTTCCATGAAGACCACCGCGCCGGCAGTCTCGGGGAAGATTCCGGTCCCGCAGAGATGCGCGAGCAGCGAGAGGCAGCCGCCGAGAAGCCGGCCCTCGGCACGGCCGCGCGCGAGCGCCGCCCGCGCCGGCGTTCTCAGAACGAGGGGCCGCTCCGGATGAAAGAGCGCCCGCCGGAAGCTCGGCTCGTGCCACGCGGCGGGGTGCGACAGCTCCGCGACCATCGGACCGTGCGCCGTCACCAGCGGGAAGAAGCGCTGGATCCGGGCGAAGAGCGTCGTGAGATCGCTGTAGCCGACCAGAAGCTTCGGCCGCCGGCGCAGCGGCGCCAGGTCGAGGCGGTCGAGCAGCCTCGAGGTGCCCCATCCGCCGCGCGCGAAGAAGATCGCCTTCACGGCGGGGTCGTCGATCGCCTTCTGCAGATCCCGCGCGCGATCCGCGTCCGTCCCGGCGAGATAGCCGTGGCGCCGGCGCACCGCCGTGCCCTCGCGCGGCCGCAGGCCGTACCGCTCCAGCACGCGCGTGCCGGCGGCGAGATCCTTCGGCGAGCGCGCCGGGAATCCGGGCGCGAGCACGGCCACGCGATCGCCGGCGGCGAGCGCCGGAGGAAGGATCGGCACGGCGCTCACACCGGCCTCGCCCGCAGCAGCGGAGTCTCGACCGGTGGCGTCCCCGCGGGCCCGGCTCCGGCCCGCGCCGCGGCGAACTCCGCGCGGGCGGAGTCCGCCAGGTCCTGCTCCGCGATGAAATCGGACGCGGTCGCGGCGAGCACCCGAGCGGCCAGCAGCGCCGCGGCGCGTCCCGCACCGCTCACGGAGGCGGCGGCGAAAGCCGCGCTGTGCGACGGAACTTCGGGCGGCGCGATCCGGACGTAGGCGTGCAGCGAAGGCGTGCGCACGGACACGTTCCCCATGTCGAGGGAGCCCTTGTTCTCGCGGGGCGCATCCGCCGTCGCGACGCCTTCCGCCGCGAAATGTTCGCGCGCGCGCGCCGCGATCGTGTGGTTGGTTCTCATGGCTTCGTAGGGATTGTCGAGCGAAACGATCCGCACCGTGCAGCCGGTCGCGGCGGCGATTCCTTCCGCCGCCGCGCGCAGGCGCCCGACGGTCCGGTTCCGAATCGCGGCGTCGGGGGCGCGCACCGTCCACTGCCCCACGGCCCGCTCGGGCACGACGTTGGCCCGCACGCCGCCCTCGGTGAGGACGCCGGGCAGATGCACGTCGCGCGGCGAGGACTTCTGGATCTGGGCCGCCGCCATGTAGAGCTGCACCAGGGCGTCGAGGGCGTTGATGCCCTTCTCCGGATGCGCGACTGCGTGGGCGGCCCGCCCCTGGAATTCGATCTGCACCGAATGACACGCCAGGCTGTCGGTGAACACCCGGTCTTCGTTGCCGGGATGAACCATGAGCGCGGCGTCGATGCCGTCGAACATCCCGGATTCGGCGAGGACGATCTTCCCTCCCACCGTCTCCTCCGCCGGAGTTCCGATCACGCGGATCTCCCCGGCGCCCGCGGCGCGCACCGCGGCGAGCCCCGCACCGATGGCGGCCGCCGCGATCAGATTGTGTCCGCAGCCGTGGCCGAGGCCCGGTAGCGCGTCGTATTCGGCCAGGAACGCGACGGCGGGCCCGGGACCGAGCCGGCGTGTCGCTTGAAACGCCGTGTCGAGGCCTGCCAGCCCCCTCCGCACCTCGAAGCCCTCTGTTTCGAGCGACGCCGTGAGCCGTGCCGCGGCGCGGCGCTCCTCGCCCGACAACTCGGGGTCGGCGTGCAGCGCGTCGAGGTGGCCCAGGATCACGGGCGCCGCTTCCTCGACGGCCGCGACGACCGCGGCGCGGCGGCTCAGGCGGCGCGGATCGGGCCGCGCGTCAGGAGGCGTCATCGGGACCGGGAATCCGGGAAGAGGCTGGAGCCGGGATGTAAGCCGAATCCTGTACCCCTTGCGGGGCGATGGTCATTCATCTGGACGCGCGGTTGCCCGTGCGTTCGTGCGACCTACCCGGGAGATCGGGAAGCGGGCCACTTCATGTCTCCCCTATTTGGTCTTGCTCCGCGCGGGGTTTGCCGAGCCGTCTCCGTCGCCGAAGACGCTGGTGGGCTCTTACCCCACCGTTTCACCCTTACCGCCGCACGGCGAAGCCGGGCGACGGCGGTCTGTTCTCTGTGGCACTTTCCTTCCCGTCACCGGGACTGGGAGTTACCCAGCGCGCTGCCCTGTGGAGTTCGGACTTTCCTCCCCGCCATCGGCCCGCGAAGGCGCGACTGCGGAGCGACCATCCTCCCGACTCCAGCCGCGAGGACTGTATCACGGGCGGATGCGTGCGACCCGTGTGCTAGGATCGCGTTTCGAAAGCGTTCTTTCCCCGTTGCTCCTCCCTCTCGGGTGCGCGATGACGACCGAGGCCAGGGCCCTTCCCCACAGTCTCGACGCCGAACGCTCCGTTCTCGGGGCGATCCTCATCGACAACGGCGCGCTCCACACCGCCGAAGGGGTCCTGCAGGCCGACGACTTCTACCGCGAGGGGCACCGCCGGATCTTCCGCGCGGCGCAGCGGATCTCCGCCCGCGGCGGGGCGATCGACATCGTGACCCTCGGCGAGGAGCTCGACCGGGCGCGCGATCTGGAGGCGGCCGGCGGCATCGCGGTCATCTCGGCGCTGACCGACGGCGTCCCCCGCACGCCGCACATCGATCACTACGCGCGCATCGTCAAGGACAAGGCGATCCTGCGCAGGCTCATCGAGGCGACGAGCGGCATCTCCCAGATGGCGTTCGAGGCCGGCGAGGAGACCGAGCGGATCATCGACGAGGCGGAGCGGCTGATCCTGCGGGTCAGCGAAGAAAGGCTGAGGGGCGGTTTCCAGTCCCTGGCCGCCATCGCGGACGAGAGTCTCGGGGCCATCGAGGCGCTGTCCCGCCGCCAGGAGCTGATCACCGGAGTCGCCACCGGCTTCGAGCGGCTCGACGAGCTGACCGCCGGCCTGCAGAGGGGCGAGCTGATCGTCGTGGCGGCGCGCCCCTCCATGGGGAAGACGGCGCTCTGCCTGAACATCGCCCAGCACGCCGCCCTCCGCGGCGGCCGCACGGTCGGCATCTTCAGTCTCGAAATGTCGCGGTCCCAGCTCTTTCAGCGGCTGCTTTGCGCCGAATCGCGCATCGACGCGCACCTGCTGCGCACCGGCCGGTTGGGCAAGCCGCAGTGGGACCGCATCATGAAAGCCTTCCACCCGCTGGAGCAGGCTCCGATCTACATCGACGACACCGCCGGCCTGTCGATCGGCGAAATGCGCGGCAAGGCCCGCCGGCTGCGCGCCGAGCACGGGCTCGATCTGCTGATCGTGGATTACCTGCAGCTCATGAGCGCGCGCGGCCGCTACGAATCGCGGCAGCAGGAAATTTCCGACATCAGCCGCTCCCTCAAGGAGCTGGCGAAGGAGCTCGACGTCCCCCTCATCGCGGTGTCGCAGCTCTCGCGTGCTCCCGAGCAGCGCGGCGGCGACCACCGGCCGCAACTGTCCGACCTGCGCGAGTCGGGCGCCATCGAGCAGGACGCCGACGTCGTCCTCTTCATCAACCGCGAGGAGTTCTATCATCCGGCTCCGGAGAACCACGGCCGGGCCAAGGTCATCATCGGCAAGCAGCGCAACGGCCCCACCGACGACTTCGATCTCGTCTACATCAAGGAAATCACCCGGTTCGAGAATCCGGACAGGGATTTCGTCTGATGCCCCCTCCGGCCGGCTCAGCGGCGCACGACCACCCGGTGCCGCTGCGGGCCACGCGCGCCCGCGTCGACCTCGACCGCATCACGGCCAACTTCCGCGCGATCCGCGCCGCGCTGCCCGGCACCGCCGTCTTCCCCGTCGTGAAGGCGAATGCGTACGGCCACGGCGCGCCCGCGGTGGCGCTCGCGCTCGAGCGCGCCGGCGCGGACAGTCTGTGCGTCGCCCTGCTCGAGGAAGGGTTCGAGCTGCGGCGCGCGGGGATCGGGATTCCGATCCTCGTCGTCGGAGCGCTGACGCCGGCGCAGATCGGCGCGGCGGTCTCGGAGCGGCTGATCCCCGCCGTCTATTCCGTCGAGACGCTCGAGGCGGTCGAAGCGGCCGGCAGCCGCGCGGGCCGGAACGCCCCGTATCACCTCAAGCTCGATACCGGCATGACCCGCCTCGGTCTTCCCGCCGCCGAGATGCCGGCCCTGATCGACCGGATCGAGGCGGGCAGTGGAGCGGAGCTCGCAGGGATCTTCTCGAGTCTCGCCGCCGCGGACCGTCCCGACGATCCGCAGACCCGCCGGCAACTGGCCGCGTTTGCGGAAGCGGTCGCCGTCTGCGAGCGGCGCGGCCACGCGCCCGGTGTCCGTCATCTGGCCAACTCCGCGGCCGCCGAGGGTATTCCGCACGCACGCTGGGACGCCGTGCGGCCCGGTCTTCTGATCTACGGCATCGCGCCGATCGAAGGCCGCCCGCTGATCCCCGTCCGGCCGGCGCTCTCGCTCGTCACCGAGATCGTCCAGGTGCGCGACGTGCCCGCCGGCACCGCCGTCGGCTACGGCGGCTCGTGGATCGCACCGGGTCCGCGGCGTCTCGCGCTCATCCCGGCCGGCTACGACGACGGTCTCATCCGCTCGCTGTCGAACAGCGGTCACGGCCTCGTGCGCGGCGTCCGCGCGCCCATCGTGGGGCGGATCAGCATGGATCTCGCCGTGCTCGATGTGACCGATGCCGGCGCCGTCCCGGCCGGCGAGACGGTCGTGCTGCTCGGCACCTCGGGCGATCTCGAAATCACGGCCTGGTCCATCGCACGCGCCGCCGGCACGATTCCGTGGGAGATCTGCTCGCGAATCGGCGGCCGGGTCCCGCGCGATTACTACTCCGGCGGACGACGCGTCGGCCGATGGTCGCGCTGGAGCGGCCCCGTCAGCCTCGCCGAGGAGACGCTCGTCTGAGCGGCCGGCGGCGGACCGGCGCGTTCACCGCGGGGGTCCTGATCTCCGCAGCGCTTCCTTGCGGCGCATCCCGCGCCGCGGCGGGCGTGACTCTGGTTGTCCCCTTCGAGAACAAGACCGGTTCGCCGGCGGCCTCGTGGATCGGAGAAGCGCTCGCCGACGGCCTCGTGTCCGCCATCTCCGCCAGCGGAGCCGACGTGATCGGGCGCGAGGACCGGCGCGAGGTCGAGCGGGAGCTGGGCATCGGCCCGCTCGCCGTCACCACCATCGCGACCAGGCTGAAGGAAGGCGAGGAGCTCGAGGCCGACCGCGTCATCCTGGGGCAGTTCACCGGCGGAGCGGACTCCCTGCGTGTGAGCGCGCGGCTCTACACCCTCTCGCCGGTGTCGCGCGGCTCCGAGATCACACTGCCGGCGATGCCTGCCGGAGACATCGCCGCGATCCAGGCGCTGCTGGCGCAGCGCGTGCTGGCCCCCGGCGAGCAGCCGCCCGCCGGGTTCAAGCCACCTGCAGCCGAGACGCGCGCCGAAGCGTACGAGGCGCGGATGCGCGGCCTGACGGAAGAGGATCCTGCGCGGCGCGCCGGCCTGCTCGAGCGGGCCGTCGAGATCGCGCCCGACTATCTGCGGGCGCGCATCGAGCTGGCGGACGCGTACGGCGATGCCGGCAGCAACGAGAAGGCGCTGCTCTCGCTCTCCCGCGCCCCGCTGACCGGGCCGGCCCCTCTCGTGGCGGAGGCGGAGGCGCTTCAGGGCGCGCTCGCCCTCGAGTCGGGGCTGCTGACGCCGGCGATCGACGCCTTCAGGCGATCCCTCCGGCAGCAGGAAGACGCCGACATCCGTCTGCTGCTGGCGCGCACCCTCATCCGCCGCGGCGATCTGGCGATCGCATCCGCCGAGATCGAGCTGGCGGCCCGCTCCGACCCGGAGAACCCGGAGCTCCCCGAGGTGCGCCGCCTGCTCGAGGCGGCGCATGCGCGCCCCGCCGGCGGCACTTCGGGCGGAGAGTGACCGGCGCGCCGGCGCACCCGATCGCCGTCGATCCGGCGATCGCCGCGCGGGTGCGTCTTCTGGCCGTCGAAGCCGATTCCATCCAGGCCGGTCCGGCGCCCGCGTCGCTGCGAGCCGCGATCCGCTCCGCCTGCGGGGAGCGCGCGCGGCTCTACGGCGGTTCGGCTCCGGCCGAAATCGCCGGCGTCTCGGCGGCGCGCACGCTCTACCGGAGCTTCGGCATCGACCCTACGCACACCCGTCCCTCGTCCGAGGCGCTGCTGCGGCGGGTGATCCACGAAAAGCCGTTTCCGGAGATCAGCGCGCCGGTGGATCTCTGCAATCTGTGCGCGCTTCTCTGGCTGCTGCCGATCGGGCTCTACGACCGCGAGACCCTCCAGGGAGACATCGCGCTGCGCCGCGGCGAACCCGGCGAAGGCTACGAGGGGATCCGGAAGGTCCGCGTGGATGTCGGGGGGCGGCCGGTGCTGTCGGATCGCTCCGGCGCCTTCGGCAATCCGACCTCCGACTCGCTGCGCACGGCGGTCACGGCGGGCACGCGGTCGCTGCTGATGGTCGTCTTCGCGCCCGCGGACATGGCACGCGAGGCGCTCGCGGCGCGGGGCGAGGAGGCATCGGCGCTGATCCGGGAGCACCTTCAGCCTCCCGAAGCGGCGACTCCGATCGTCACCGCCCTCTACGGCGGCTGACCGGTCAGACCGGGAAGGGTTCCTCGCCGCGGTCGAGCATGCGAATCTGGCGCTCCCACTGATAGCGCAGGATCAACAGGATCCGGAAGGTGACGTCGGCGCTCGCGCGGACCGGGCCGCGCCAGTCGGTTTCGAGCCGCATGCTGCGCGCCCAGAGCGAATTCGCGCCGAACTGCTTGACCGGCAGGTTCCACCGGCCGTCCCGTTCCTGCAGGGACAGGAGCCACTCGACGTGCCCCATCAGCAGCGGGTAGCGGTTCACCAGGCCCAGGCGGGCGAAGCTCTCGAGCATCCGCAGCAGCGCATCGAGATTGCCGTTCTTCTGATACCACTCGACCGGCTTCAGCTCGATCCCCCACCCCTTGGCGAAGGCGCCGCGCGCCGTTTTCACCATTCCGATCGTCGGCGCGTGCGTCTGATACCCCTCGCTGAGGACGTAGTCGTAGATCCTCTTGAGCTTCGTCTTCAGGAGCTCGCTGTCGAGCAGGCGCGGAGTGTGGGCGAAGACCTGCGTGACGTACCAGTCCGGGATGAAGGCGTAGCCCTCGGACATCGCCTCGGGCCGGATGACCGCCACCTTGCCGCCGATCCGGTCGAGCGGGTTGCGCGAGATGGGATTCGTCACGAACCCCGAGACCCGGTCCAGCAGATCGAGGACCAGATCCATCGTCTTGCCTTCCTGCTCCGGCCCGGTGCGCTGCACGAGGCCCAGGGCGACGATCCGCAGGAACCAGCGGTAGTACCGCTCCCGCATGATGTCGGCCTTCACGTGCTTCTGGAACTCATACAGCTTGATGTCGCGCCGCTGCGCCAGGAACGACTTCAGCAGCTTGACGGACTTCTTGATCGCGGGGTGGGTGCGGTCGAAGCCGAATTCCGAGAGGGTCAGCAGCACCAGCTCGGTCGAGGCCGCCGGACGCGCGGCATCGCCGGCGTGGATCGCGCCGGCCCAGTTGCCGTCGGCGCGCTGGTTCCGCGCCGCCTTGATCGCCGGCGGATAGGCGAGGGTTTCCTTGCGCGCCGCGAGGACGCGCGGCTCTTCGGCCGGCAGGCCGAGGATCTCGCGCAGGACGCGGTAGCGGGTCGGAGGGGCCGCGGTGTCGAGGAGCCACGCCGTGGGGTCGGCGCGCAGAACGGACTTCCAGTCGGTCATCCTCTGGTCTCCGGAGAGCGGAATCGGCGGATCGTCTCGAGGAACCGGTCGAACAGGTGGAGCGAGTCGTGCGGTCCGGGCGAGGACTCGGGGTGGAACTGGACGGAGAACACCGGATCGTCGCGGTGGCGAAACCCTTCGACGGTCTGATCGTTGAGATTGATGTGGGTGACCTCGACGCCCGGACCCAGCGAGTCGGGATCGACGGCGTAGTTGTGATTCTGGCTGGTGATCTCGACGGCGCCGGTGGCGCGGTCGAGCACCGGCTGATTGGCGCCGTGATGCCCGAACTTGAGCTTGAAGGTTCGCCCGCCCGCCGCGATCCCCAGAATCTGGTGACCGAGGCAGATCCCGAAGATCGGCACGCGCCCCCACAGCCCGCGCGCCGACTCCACGGCATAGGTCGCCGTCGCCGGGTCTCCGGGGCCGTTCGAAAGGAAGACCCCGTCCGGCATCAGGGCCAGAGTGTCCTGAGCGGACAGCGTCGCCGGCACGATCGTGATCCTGCAGCCGGCCTCGGCCAGGCAGCGCAGGATGTTGCGCTTCATCCCGAAGTCGAAGGCGACGATGTGGGGCGTCTGCGTCGCCCCGGCTACCCCGCTCTTCGGCCCGGCCCAGGGGCGGTCGGTCCCGCTCCACGGTTCGGGGAGCGGGATCGTAACCTCGCGGACCAGATCCTGGTCGGACATCTGCGGGGCCGCACGGGCGACCGCGGCCAGAGCATCGGGCTGGAGCGTCGTGGTCGAGAGCGCTCCGCGCATGGCGCCACTGCTGCGGATGTGCCTGGTCAGCGCCCGGGTGTCGAGCTCCGAGATCCCGATGATCCTGTGTTCCTTCAGGTAGAGGTCGAGAGTCTTGTTCGACCGCCAGTTGGATGCGGTTTCGGACAGCTCCCGGATGGCGAAGCCCTCGACCTGGGGGCGGGCCGATTCGATGTCTTCGTCGTTGATGCCGTAGTTCCCGATTTCGGGATAAGTCATCGCGACGATCTGGCCTTTGTAGGAGGGATCGGTGAGAACCTCCTGATAACCGACCATCGAAGTGTTGAAGACCACCTCGCCGGTCCGCTCCCCGGCGGCGCCAAAGGCGCGCCCCCGGAAGGCAGTGCCATCTTCAAGTGCCAGAAGAGCTTCCACGTGTCAGGGCCCTTTGAGAGGGGTGCGCCACGCTACCGCTTCGAGTCCCATTCCCGGAGCCGGTCGCACACGGCAGGCCGTTGGGGTGCGCGAACGGCCAGGGGCACGGGGTGGTCACCCGGTCGCACAGGGACGGGTGCCTCGAAGGTGCGCACATTTTAGACTTTCGGGGGGTGCGGGATCAATAGTTACGGCGTTCCGGAGGGTTCGCGTTGACACTTTCCGGGGGCGTTTGCTACCCTCACGGCCTTATTTTCGAGGTGTTTGTACGGCTCGAATCCGTCCGGATGCCCCGTGAGCAGGCGCGTAGCTCAGGGGGAGAGCGCTACCTTGACACGGTAGAGGTCCGCGGTTCAAATCCGCGCGCGCCTACCAGATGCGGGCGCCGGATCGGGGGTTCGTTTGCCCACACCGGCCGCGCCTTGGTACCAGGGTCAACGAGGCCGCGGTCGAGCGGGAGTCTTGGAACGGCATGTCGGAGACGCAGAGTCTGACGGAGCAGGCGTCCGTGCAGGTCACCCTGCCGGACGGACGGAAGATGTCCGTGCCGCCGGGCAGCAGCCTCGGGGAGGTCGCCGGACGGATCGGGCCTCGCCTCGCGAAGGACGCCATCGCCGGAAAGGTCGACGGCCGTCTCGTGGACCTGGCTCACCGCCTGGAGCACGACAGCGTCATCGAGATCATCACGTCCTCCTCCCCCGACGCGCTGCAGATCCTGCGCCACACGACGTCGCACTGCCTGGCGCAGGCGGCGAAGGAGCTGTACCCCGAGGTCAAGATCGCCCAGGGACCGTCGATCGAGGATGGCTTCTACTACGATTTCGACCGGGACAAACCATTCACCGACGACGATCTGCGGGCGCTCGAGGCGCGGATGAAAGAGATCGTCGAGCGCGATCTGCCGATCGAGCGGCTCGAAATGCCCAAGGACGAAGCGGTCCGCTACTTCGAATCCGAGGGTGAGCCGTACAAGACCTACTTCGCGCGCGAAAAGGGCGGGCCCGTCGTCTCGGCCTACAGGCAGCGCGGCTTCACGGACTTCTGCCGCGGGCCGCACCTGCCGAGCACGGGGCGCGTGCGCGCCTTCAGGCTGCAGTCCGTCGCCGGCGCGTACTGGCTGGGCAACGAAAAGAACAAGATGCTGCAGCGGATCTACGGCACGGCCTTTTTCACCGACAAGGAGCTCGAGGAGCACCTGGCCCGTCTCGAAGAGGCGAAGCGCCGCGATCACCGCGTGCTTGGGCGGCAGCTCGACCTGTTCCTGTTCGATCCCCTGGCGCCGGCCTCGCCGTTCTTCCTGCCGAAGGGGGCGATCGTCTACAACCTGCTGGTGGACTACGTGCGGGTGCTCTATCGCCGACACGGGTACAGCGAGGTCATCACACCGCAGATCTTCGACGCGTCGTTGTGGCACCGCTCCGGGCATTACGAGAACTACAAAGACAACATGTTCTTCACCGAGGTGGACGAGCGGGAGTTCGCCGTCAAGCCGATGAACTGCCCCAGCCACTGCCTCATCTACCGCAGCAGCCGGCACTCGTATCGCGAACTGCCGCTGCGGCTCGCCGACTTCGGGCGCCTGCACCGCTACGAGCGCTCCGGCGTCACGGCGGGGCTCACGCGGGTGCGGAGCTTCGCCCAGGACGACGCGCACATCTTCCTCGCCCCCGACCAGATCCAGGACGAGGTGCTGCGCTTCATGGGGATGCTGCTCGAGTCCTACCGGCTGTTCGGGCTCGACGACATGCGGCTGCGCCTCGGCACACGCCCCGCGAAATCAGTCGGCTCCGAGGACATCTGGAAGACGGCGGAAAGCGGGCTCACGCACGCGCTCGAGACCAGCGGCTTCAGCTTCGAGATCGAGGCGGGCGAGGGAGCGTTCTACGGCCCGAAGATCGACGTCATGGTCCGCGACGCGCTGCGGCGGGAGTGGCAGCTCGGCACGGTGCAGCTCGACTTCAATAATCCGGAGCGCTTCGATCTCTTCTACACCGCAGCCGACGGGAGCGAGCAGCGGCCCGTCATGATCCACCGGGCGATGTTCGGTTCGATCGAGCGGTTCATGGGGATCCTCATCGAGCACTTCGGCGGCGCCTTCCCGTTCTGGCTCGCCCCGGTGCAGGTGCGCGTCCTGCCGGTGACGGACCGGGCGGAGGCCTGGGCCGACGCCGCGGCGGCCCGCCTGCGTGAGGCGGGCCTGCGCGCCGAAGCGGACCATCGCAACGAGAAGATCGGCGCCAAGATCCGCGAGGCGCAGCTCCAGAAGGTTCCCTACATGCTCGTCGTCGGCGATCGAGAGGTCGCGGCGGGCACGGTGTCGGTGCGACACCGTGCGGAAGGCGACCAGGGGGCGGTCCCCCTGGATGAATTCGTGGACACTGCGCGGCGGCTGGCCGAGAGCCGCGCTGCACGGCCCTGAGGCCGGCCCCGCCGGATCAGGACCAGGGAGGACGATGGCCGCGTATCAGCCCGGAAACATCCGGCTGCCGGAACGCAAGGACAGAGTCAACGAGAGAATTCGAAGCCGCGAGATCCGCGTCATCGGATCGGAGGGCAATCAGCTCGGGATCATGCAGCCTCACGAAGCGATGGCCCTCGCCCGGGCTGAGGGGCTGGATCTCGTGGAGGTTTCGCCGAACGCCATGCCGCCGGTCTGCCGGATCATGGACTACGGCCGGTACCTCTACGATCAGCGCAAGAAGGAGCACGCCGCCCGCAGGAAGCAGAAGCAATTCGTCGTCAAGGAGGTGAAATTCCGCCCCCGCACCGACGAGCACGACTATGCATTCAAGAGAAACAACATCGAGCGGTTCCTCCGGGAGGGCGACAAGGTGAAGGCGACGGTCGTCTTCCGGGGCCGCGAGAACGTGCACGTGGAGAACGGGCGCCGCGTCCTGGACCGCCTCCGCGAGGAGTTGAACGACGTCGCCACCGTGGAAACCGAGCCGCGCAAGGAAGGCTCGCTCATGCACATGATCATGGCGCCGAAGAAGGGGATTGCCCCCCCGGCGCCGCCTGCGGCCGACGCCGGCCGCCCGCGGGCCTGACACCGAAGCGCCGGGGAGCATCGACCATGCCGAAGCTGAAGACCCACCGGGGAGCGGGCAAGCGGTTCAAAATGACCGCCACCGGAAAGATCAAGAGGAGCAGCGCCTTCAAGCGCCACATCCTCACGAAGAAATCCACCAAGCGTAAGCGGCATCTCGACGGCACGACCCTCGTCAGCAAGGGGGACCACGCGCGCGTCCGCCGGATGCTCACCGGTTCCTAGAGGAGACCCGTCGTGCCCCGAGTCAAACGAGGCAACAAGAGGCGCCTGAAGAGGAAGAAGATCCTCGCCCGCGCCAAAGGCTATTACCTTTCGAAGAGCAAGCTGTACCGGATCGCGAAAGAGCAGGTCGAGCACTCGCTCGGCTACGCGTACCGCGACCGGCGCGTGCGCAAGCGGGAGTTCCGCCGCCTCTGGATCGTCCGAATCGGCGCCGCGGCGCGGGCTCACGACCTGTCCTACAGCCGGTTCCTGCGCGGCCTGAAGAGCGCGGGCGTGCTGCTGGACCGGAAGGTCCTCGCCGACCTGGCCGTCAAGGACCCCGCGGCTTTCGGGGAACTCGCCCGGGTCGCCCGCACCGCAGCCGCTTCCTAGACCGCTCTATGCCGGAGCCGCTGCGCCTCCGCCTCGACGCGCTCCGCGCCGGGTTCGTGGAGGCGCTCGACCAGGCGCGGCGGCGCGCGGACCTCGACTCGGTCAAGGGGCGCTTCATCGGGCGCAAAGGGGTCCTTCCGGCCTTGCTGAAGGACCTCGCTTCCCTGCCGCCCGGTGAGCGCCGGGAGGCGGGGGCCATCCTCAACGCGGCGCGCACCGAATTCGACGCGCTCTTCGCGGCGGCGGAGCGCCGCGTCGAGGAAGACGCAGCGCGCGCGCTCCGCGAGCGCGCGGCGGTGGACGTCACGCTGCCTCCGCGGACGCCTCCGTGCGGACTGCTGCACCCCATCACCCGCACACGGCTGGAGATCGAGGCGATCTTCCGCTCGATGGGCTACTCGGTGGAGTCGGGCCCCGAAGTCGAAACCGACTTCCACAACTTCGAGGCGCTCAACATGCCGCCGGATCATCCGGCGCGCGATGCTGCCGACACCTTCTATGTCGATGCCGGCCTCGTCCTCCGCACGCACACGTCGCCGGTCCAGATCCGCACGATGCAGCGGCAGCCTCCGCCGATCCGGATGATCGCGCCCGGCCCCGTCTACCGGCGCGACTACGATTTGACTCACCTGCCGATGTTCCATCAGGTCGAGGGGCTCGTCGTGGACCGCGGCGTCACCATGGGCGACCTGAAGGGAACCCTCGAGCACTTTCTGCACCGCCTGCTCGGGGCGAACGCGCGCGTGCGCTTCGCACCGACCTACTTTCCTTTCGTCGAGCCCGGCGCCGAGGTGAACGTGTCTTGCACCGTGTGCGGCGGCTCGGGCTGCCGCACCTGCAAGGGCAGCGGGTGGCTCGAGGTGCTGGGCGCGGGCATGGTGCATCCGCAGGTGCTGCGCGCCGTCGGTCTCGACCCCGAGGCGTGGACCGGATTTGCCTTCGGCCTGGGGATCGACCGCATCGCCATGCTGCAGCACGGCATCGATGACCTGCGCGTGCTTCTCGACAACGACCTGAGATTTCTGCGGCAGTTCCCCGCTTCCGGGAGCGGCGACCCCGGGGCCGGCGCATGAGGTTCTCGCTCGGCTGGCTGCGCACCCACGTCGACGCGCCGGAGCCGCTGGCGGCAATCGCCCGGCGCCTCACGTCGGCCGGGTTCGCCGTCGAAGGGTCCGAGGCGGTCGGCGACGACACCGCGATCGAGGTCGAGGTTCCCTCCAACCGCCCCGACTGCATGAACCACCGCGGGCTTGCGCGCGAGATCGCCGCCGCGTTCGAGCGGCCGCTCCGTCCGCTGCCCGCCGATATTCCCGAAGCGGATCCGCCGGCGTCCGAGGCGGCTTCGATCCGGATCGAAGCCCCCGATCTCTGCTCGCGCTACGTCGGCCGCGTGGTTCGCGGCGTCCGCATCGTGCCCTCCCCCGGCTGGCTCCAGGCGCGGCTGCACACCATCGGGCTCGTCCCCAAGAACGCGGTGGTCGACGCGTCGAACTACGTGCTGTGGGACCTCGGCCAGCCGCTGCATGCCTTCGATCTGGCGCGCGTCGGCGGCGCCGCGATCGTGGTGCGCCGGGCGCGGCCCGGCGAGCGCCTCGTCACGGTCGTGGACGGCGCGGAGCGCACCCTGACAGGCGAGATGCTCGTGATCGCCGACTCGGAGCGGCCCACCGCCCTCGCCGGCGTGATGGGCGGGCGCGACTCGGCGATCTCGAACACCACGCGCGACGTGCTCATCGAGTCGGCCTGGTTCGATCCGCTGTCCGTTCGCAGAACGGCGCGGGCGCTCGGCCTTCATACCGACGCCTCGCACCGCTTCGAGCGGGGCGCCGACCCTGGAGCGCTGGTCCCGGCGGCGCGCGTCCTGGCGCGGCTGATCGTGGAAACCGCCGGCGGCACCTGCCTCCGCGGCGAGGTGGACGCCCGCGGAACGGAGCGGCCCCGCGCGGCAGTCCGGCTGCGCCACGCACGCATCGAGACCGTGCTGGGCATGCCGGTTCCACCGGCCGACGTCGAGCGGGTTCTCTCGGGGTTCGGACATGCGGCGACGCGCGAGACTGCGCAGGGGGGCGCCGCCTGGAGCGTGGCGCCGCCTGGCTTCCGGCCCGATGTCACGATCGAGGAAGATCTCATCGAGGAGGTCGGCCGCGCGATCGGATACGACGCGATTCCGGCGACGCTCCCCTCTCCCGTCATCGCGCCGCCGGTCTCCCTTCGCGACTGGATCGAAACCGCCGCGCGCGATCGGATGACCTCTCTCGGGTGGTTCGAAACGATCGGCTACGCCATGGTCGGCCGGGCCGAGGACGAGGCGTTCGCTCCCGCCGGCACGCCCGCGGCGATCGCCATCGCGAACCCCCTTTCCGACCGGTGGGAGGTGATGCGGCGCAGCCTGCTGCCGGGGCTCGTTCGCGCCGCGAGCCACAACGCGCGCCACGGACAGGGAGACTTCTCCCTCTTCGAGGTCGGCACCGTCTTCACCGCGCGCGAACACCGCGATCAGGACCGCCTGCCGCGCGAGGAGCGCGTGCTCGGGCTCATCGCGCACGGCCGCATCTCGGGGCTGCACTGGGCCCTCCCCGCGCGTGCCGCCGACGTCTGGGATCTCACCGGCGCGATCGCGGCGGTCGCCGCGCTGCGCGCCGGGAAGACGGTGAGCTTCTCGCCGGGGGGCGGGCAGGCGTTCGTTCCAGGCACCGTGTTCCAGGGGCGGATCGGACACGAGGTCGTCGCCTTCGGCGGCGTCCTGGATCCGGTGATCTCGGGGAAGTTCGATCTTCCCGACGGGTGTGTCGCCGCGGAGCTCCGGCTCGCGCCCCTCTGCCAGCCCGGCGAGGAGCCGGCGCGGTTCCGGCCGCTCCCGCGATTCCCCGAGGTCGAGCGGGATCTCTCGCTCACCGTCCCGTCGTCCGTCGCCTGGACGCGGCTCGAATCCGCCGTGCACGAAGCGCTCCGCGGCGCTCCGGCCCGCTTCGCGCTCGTGGACCGCTACGAGGGCCCGCCGCTCCCCGCCGGCACCGTGAGTCTCACGATCCGGGTCACGATCTCCCCCGAGGACAGGACCTGGACGCAGGAAGAGATCGACCGCCTCGTCGAGGGCCTGGCCGCGGCGCTCGCGTCGAAGACCGGCGCGGCGCGGAGAGGCTGAGCTGGCGCGATCGAGGCGCAGTGCGCGGCGCTCGTCCGGCTGGTCGGCGCCGCTGCTCGCCTCCGCCGCGACCGCCTGCGCGGGCGCGTTGGCCCTCTGGTCGTTCGGCCGCACCTTCTGGTGCCGCTGCGGCGAGTGGTTTCTGTGGTCGGGCGAGGTGCAGTCCATGCACAACTCGCAGCACCTCGCCGATCCCTATTCCCTGACCCATCTCTCCCACGGCCTCGGCTTCTACGCTCTGCTGCGTCTCGTGCCGATTCCGGAAGGCTGGCGCTTCGCCGCCGCCGTCGCCCTGGAAGCCGGGTGGGAGGTCCTCGAGAACACGCCGATGGTCATCGACCGATACCGCGAGGCGACGATCTCGCTCGGCTATTACGGCGACACCATCGCAAATTCCGGTGGCGACCTCCTCGCCTGCGTCCTGGGCTGGGTGATCGCCGCTTCGGTCCCCGCACGGTGGTCGCTGATCCTGTTCCTCGCGACCGAACTGCTGCTGCTGGCCGCGATCCGGGACAATCTGACCCTGAACGTGATCATGCTGCTCTGGCCGATCGACGCGATCCGCCGGTGGCAGGGCGGGTTGTGACCGGATTGACACCCTTTTCGGACGGCCCCTAGAATCGCCGCCGATGAATGCGGGCGGCCAGACCACCGAGGTGCGGATCTATGGCACCGTCTACTCCCTTCGCAGCGATCACGATGCCGGTGATCTGCAGCGCCTCGCGAAGCGGGTGGACGAGACGATGCGCGCCCTCGCCCCCGATCCGTCAGGGGCCGACCCCGTCAAGGTAGCCGTCCTCGCCGCCATGAATCTCGCCGACGAGGCGGAGCGAACACGACGCATCACAGAGGGACAGGAAGAACGGATCGACGCCGCCGCGAAACGGCTGAAGGCCCTGATCGCCGCGGCGCCCGATGAGGCGGAAGTGCCGGAGAGAACCGTGGGCCGTCCTCTTGACGGTGCCGCGGCTGCACCCTAGTCTGACGCTCGCCAGGGACACCCTGCCGGGTACGTGATGGAAGCCGGTTCTTGAACCAACACCGCACACTCGGGAGCCCGACCAGCCCTGCCGTGTGCATGCCCCTCGCGGGGAAGCCTGACGCAGGCTCCAGGGCACCCACCTGGTTCGCCAGGTTCAAGTTGAGAACTCCACACGGCCTTCGCGGGGCGTCTCTGGCTTTCTAGCTCTCCCGCCTCCGCCCGTTCTTCCCGCCATCGCGGGAGAGCGGCCGGTGACCGAAAACATCGTCGTTCTCGAGGTCGGGATCCTCGTTCTCGGGCTGCTGCTCGGGCTGGGGATGTTCCTCTCCGCGCGCGCCGCCCTCAGGCGTCAGGTTCAGGACGCGGAGACGCGGGCCGAGCGGATCCTCTCCGACGCGCGGAATCGCGCCGAGGCCTCGGCGCGCGCGCAGATCTCCGAGGCGCGCGAAACCGCCGCCGCTCTCAAGCGCACCGGCGAAACCGAAGCGGCGGCGCGCCTCGCCGAGGCCGCCGTGGTGGAAGAGCAGGCCCGGGCGCACGAGGCGGCGGCGGAGCGCTTCGTCTCCGAGACCGAGATCGCCCTGGAGGAAGCCCGGCAGAAGGACGCCGACGCGGCGCGGCTCGCGGCGGAGGCCCGCGCCGACCGTGAGGCGGCCCGCGAGGCGCAGTCGCAACAGGCATCGCGGCTCGAGGAGATTTCGGGGCTGACCGCCGAAGAGGCGCGGGCGGAGCTGCTGCGGCGCGTCGAGGGGGAGACCCGCCAGGAGGCGGCGCGGATCTCCAGCCGGATCGTCGGGCAGGCGCGGCACGAGGCGCACGACTCGGCCCGGCGTCTCGCTCTGGGTGCCCTGTGGCGCCTGGCACCGCGTGAAGTCCACGACCCGCTCGCGTCGCAGGTGCGTCTGCCCGACGACGACATGAAGGGGCGCATCATCGGCCGCGAGGGGCGCAACATCCGGACTCTGGAGCTGGCGACCGGCGTGGACGTGATCATCGACAACACTCCCGGCGTGATCCTGCTGTCCTCTTACGATCCTCTCCGCCGGGAGGTGGCGCGCCTGTCGCTGGAGCGGCTGATCGAGGACGGCCGCATTCACCCCGCGCGCATCGAGTCGGTCGTCGAGAAGGTTCGCGCCGAAATCGAAGGAACGGTCCAGGGAATCGGCGAGGCGGCCGCCTTCGAGGTCGGTCTCACCGACGTGCATCCGAAGATCCTCAGGCTGGTGGGTCTGCTGCGGTTCCGCACGCAGCGGGGCGGCAACCTGCTGTCGCAGAGCACCGAGACGGCGCTCATCGCCGGCCACATGGCGGCGGAGATCGGCGTGCGCGAGATGATCGCCCGCAGGGCGGGCCTGCTCCACGCGATCGCCTTCGCCGACGACGAGTCGAAAACCGGCGCCGCGGCCACCGTGTCGGCCGAAATCGCCGCGCGGTTCGGCGAGCCGCCCGAGGTCGTCTCGGCCATCGCGTCGCTGGCTCCCGGGCTGGAGCCGGAGTCCGCGGAGGCGGCGCTCGTGGGGCTGGCCCGGCGGATTTCCGAGGCCCGCCCCGGCGCGCGCAAGGACAACGTGGCGACCTTCATCGACCGGATGCGGCGGCTCGAGGAGATTGCGATGTCGTTCCCCGGCGTCCGACTGGCCTACGCCGTCCGCGGCGGCAAGGAGATGCGCGTGCTCGTGGAGGCGGCGAACCTCACCGACGAGGAGACGCTGGCGCTGTCGCGCGATCTGGCCCGCCGCATCGAGCGCGAAATCAATCTGCCCGGCGACCTCCGGATCGTGCTGATCCGCGAGACGCGGGCCGTGGACTACGCCGTATGAACCTGCTGCTCATCGGGGACGTCATCGCGCGCGCCGGCCGGCAGGCCCTGAAGCGGCACCTGCCGCGGCTGCGGAAAGAGCACGAGATCGCCTTCTGCATCGTGAACGCCGAGAACGCGGCCGGCGGCGCGGGGATCACCCGCGAGACGGCGCGCGACCTCTACGATGCCGGCGCCGACTGCCTCACCACCGGCAACCACGTCTGGGACAAGAAGGAAGTCATTCCGTATCTCGACGAGGATTCCCGGCTGCTGCGCCCGGCGAACTACCCGGCCCCCTGTCCGGGCTCGGGGGTTCATGTCGGCACCGCGGAGAACGGCGCCCGGGTCGGTGTGATCAATTTGATGGGCCGCGTGTACATGGGGGGCTTCGACGATCCCTTTCGCGCCGCCGACCGCCTGGTCGCCGACCTGCGCGGGAAGGCCGACGTCATCGCGGTGGATTTCCACGCGGAGTTGACCTCCGAGAAGGCGGCATTCGGCTGGTATCTCGACGGCCGCGTCAGCGTCGTCTACGGCACGCACACGCACATCCCCACGGCCGACGAGCGCATCCTTCCCGGAGGAACGGCCTTCCAGACCGATGTCGGGATGACCGGGCCTTTCGACTCCGTCATCGGCATGCAGGTGGAGGGGGCGCTCCAGCGGTTTCTGACACAGCGGCACCACCGCCTCGAGCCCGCCGAGGGCAACGTGCAGATCCGTGCGACGCTCGTCGAGGTCGACGCATCCACCGGGAAGGCGCGCGCCATCCGCCGGATCGTCGTTCCCGATGCCGCCTGACCGGTCCGCGGGCGACGACCGCGCGCCGGGCCTGTTCGACCAGGAGCCGGCGCTCACCGTCACGCAGCTGAACACGCTCGCCCGCGGGCTGCTGGAAGACAGTCTCGGCCCGGTCCACGTGCAGGGAGAGATCTCGAACTGGCGGCCGTATTCGTCGGGGCACTGGTACTTCACCCTGAAAGACGCCGGCGCGGAGGTCTCCGCCGTGATGTTCGCCGCCGCGAACCGGCGCGTGCGCTTCGAACCCGGCGACGGTCTCGAAGTGCTGGTGGACGGGCGCGTGACGATCTATCCCCAGCGGGGCCGCTATCAGATCGTCGTCGCCGCGATGCAGCCGCTGCGCGAGGGAGCGCTGCAGCTCGCCTTTCGCCAGATGCACGACCGCCTGGCGGCGGAGGGATTGTTCGCGCCGGAGCGCAAGCGCCCGATCCCTCTTCTTCCCCGCCGGATCGGCATCGCCACCTCGCGCGACGGCGCGGCGTTGCGCGACATCCTGCGCGTTCTGCGCGACCGCTTCTCCGGGATCTCGATCGTGCTGCGGGACACTCGCGTGCAGGGCGAAGGCGCCGCGGCCGACATCGCGGGTGCTCTCGCCGATCTCGACGCGCTGGGCGATCTCGACGCGGTGATCGTCGGCCGGGGTGGCGGCTCCGCCGAGGATCTCTGGGCTTTCAACGATGAGGCGGTGGTCCGCGCGATCGTCGCCAGCCGCGCGCCCGTCATCAGCGCGGTGGGGCACGAAACCGACATCACCCTCGCCGATCTGGCGGCCGACCTCCGAGCGCCGACCCCGTCGGCGGCCGCCCTGCTCGTCGTCGGCTCGCGGGACGAGATCACGCAGCGGCTGCGTGCGGACCGGCAGGCGCTGGCGCGGCAGATGCGCCTTGCGCTCGCCCACGCGCGCCGGCGGGCGGAATCGTTCGATCGGTCGCGAGCCTCCGAGACGATCGCGATCCGGCTTCGCGAGTGCCGGCAGGCGCTCGACGAGGCGGCTTCCGGGGCGCGCGCCGCGATCGCCGCGGCGATCTCGCGTCTTGCTCGCCGTCTCGCGCGGCTGGACGGCCGTCTCGCCCCCCGGGCGCTGGCGAGCCGTGTCACCGGCCGGAGAGTCCGCAGCGACGCGCTGCAGGAGCGTCTCCTGCGCTCCGGGCCGCTGCATCTCGCCGCGCTCCGTGAGCGCCTGGGGCGGCTCGGCGGACTGCTGAACTCGCTCTCGCCCCTCGCGGTACTCGACCGCGGCTATGCGCTGGCCATCGGACCGGAGGGAGGTATCCTCCGCGACGCAGCGAGGGTGAGGAGCGGGGATCCGGTCCGCGTCCGCCTCTCGCGGGGCGGTCTGGAGTGCCGCGTGGAGCGGACGCTGCCCCCCGAAGCCGATCCCGGGCACGAAGACGGGAGGGAGCGCCGCCGATGAGTCCCCGCAAGCAGGCAACGCCGAAGGCCGACGCCGGGGCGGCCCAGCCGTCCTTCGAGGAATCCCTCGACCGCATCGAAGAGATTGTCGAGCGCCTGGAGTCCGGCGATCTGCCGCTGGATGAGTCGCTCTCACTCTTTCAGGAGGGGGTGGCGCTCTCGCGCCGCTGTCAGAAGACCCTCGATGAAGCGGAAAAGAAGATCGAGGAGCTGGTTCGGCTGGCGGACGGCTCGCTCGCCCTCGAGCCGCTCGAGGACGGCCTCGACCCGGATGACTCCGGCGCCCCCTGATCCCCGCGCCCCGGGCGCGTGGATGAGCGCCTGGCGCGCCGAAGTCGACGCGACCCTGGAGCGTCTGCTCCCCGCGGCGGGGACCGACCCGCGGGCGTTGCACGAGGCGATGCGCTACGCCGTGTTCGCCGGCGGCAAACGCCTGCGGCCGATTCTCTGTCTCGCCGGCTGCGCCGCCGCCGGTGGGGACCACGTCCTCGCACTGCCCGTCGGCGCGGCGCTCGAGATGATCCACACGTATTCCCTCGTGCACGACGACCTGCCGGCCATGGACGACGACGCGCTGCGCCGCGGGCGGCCGACGACGCACGTCGTCTTCGGCGAGGCGACGGGGATCCTCGCAGGGGACGCGTTGCTCACCCTGGCGTTCGAGACGCTGGCCTCCGAGCCGGGCGGCGATGCGCATGCGGGGCGCCGCGCCGCGGTGTGCGCGCTCGTCGCGAGGGCCGCTGGTGCGGCGGGCATGGTCGGCGGGCAGCAGGCCGACCTCGATGCCACGGGGCAGGACGGCCCCGCGGGCCCGGGCGACGAGTCGCGCCTGCTGGCAATCCATCGCAGGAAGACCGGTGCCCTGCTGACAGCCTCCGTCGCGGCCGGCGCCGTGATCGCCGGCGCGGACGAGACCGCCTGCGCGCGCCTGACCCGCTACGGAGACGCCGTGGGTCTCGCCTTCCAGATCGTGGACGACATCCTGGACGTCGAAGCGACGACGGAACAGCTCGGGAAATCCGCCGGGAAGGACACGCGCGACCGCAAGCTGACCTTTCCCGCGCTGCACGGAGTCGCCGGGTCGCGCGCACGCGCCGCCGCGCTCGTGGAGCAGGCCCGTGCCGAGGTTCGCGCCCTGGGTACCGGCGGTGAGCGACTCGACGCGATCGCCGCGTTCGTGCTCGAACGCGGCTCGTGAGGCCCGCGGGCGGCTCCGGCGAGCGCGAGAGACTCGACCGGCTGCTGGTGCTGCGCGGCCTGGCGCCCACACGAGCCCGCGCGCGGGACCTCGTCGCGGCGGGCGCCGTACAGGTCGGCGGCCGCCCGGCGACGAAGCCCGCGGCGCTCCTGGCGCTCGATGCCGCGGTCGGGATCGTCCATGGAGCGCCCGTCCGCGTCGGCCGCGGTGGCGCGAAGCTCGAATCGGCTCTCGACCGGCTGGGGGTCAGTCCGGCGGGCCGCATCGCGATCGATCTCGGCGCATCGACCGGGGGCTTCACCGAATGCCTGCTGCGCCGCGGCGCCCGCGCCGTGGTCGCGGTGGACGTGGGCCGGGACCAGATGGATCCCGCGCTGGCCGCCGATCCGCGTGTGCTGCGGCTGGAGGGAGTGAACGCCCGGGACCTGACGCCTGAGGCGCTGCCTTCCGGGGCGCGCGCCGCCGATCTGCTGGTGTGCGATCTCTCATTCATCTCGCTGCGGCTCGTGCTTCCCGCGATCCGGCGGCTCCTCGAAGACGCCCCAGCCGGGATCGCCGAAGCCGTCATCCTGGTCAAGCCTCAGTTCGAGCTGGGTCCTGGCCGATCGGGCCGTCGCGGCGTCGTGCGCAGGCCCGCGGAGCGGGCCGAGGCGCTGACTTCCGTCGCCCGTGCCGCGGCGGAGTGCGGGCTCCGCGTGGAAGCGATCGTCCCGTCCGCGATCCCGGGAAGGACCGGCAACATCGAGTTCTTCATGCGGCTCTCGTTCCCGGCCGGCGGCGGCTGCCTGCGCTGGCCGGAGCCGCACACCGAGGCGCTGATCGTTGCCGCCGCGCGCGAGGCCGCGGATCGCGATACGATCCGCCGGCGCCGAGACTGAGCCGGCGGCGCTCCCGGGGACCACGCGATGCCGAAGCACCAGCGGATCCGCACGATCGGGCTGATCAGCAAGCCGGTGCCCGCCGCATACGGACCGCTCTTCCAGGAGCTGCGGGGGTTCCTCGCCGAGCGCGGGGTGCGGGTGCTCTTCGATCGCGAGGCCGCGCAGCTTGCCGGCGTCGGCAAGGGCGTGGCGCGCGAGAAACTGCCCGCCCGGTGCGATCTGCTCGTCGTCATCGGCGGCGACGGAACGATGCTCTCGGCGGGACGCGCGGCCTGCCCTTCGGCCACGCCGATCCTTGGAGTGAATTTCGGGAGTCTGGGGTTCCTCACCGAGGTGCCGCGAGACGAGCTGCTCTCGTCCGTCGAGGACGTGCTGGCGGGCCGGTACGAAACGGAGGCCCGGGCGATGCTCTCCTGCCGGGTGATGCGCAGGGGGCGGTCGCAGCCCGAGGTTTCGGTCCTGAACGACATCGTGATCACCAAGTCGGCGCTGGCGCGGATCATCGACCTGTCGGTCTCGATCGACGGACGGTTCGTCGCGATCTACAAGGCCGACGGGCTGATCGTCGCCACCCCCACCGGATCGACCGCGTATTCGCTCTCGGCGGGCGGGCCCGTGCTCGATCCGAGCGTCCGCGCGATCCTTCTGACGCCGATCTGCCCGCACACGCTCACCCACCGCCCTCTGCTCGTCCCCGACCGGGCCCGCGTCGAGGTGCATCTCGACCACGTGCCGCAGGACGTCTTTCTGACCCTCGACGGGCAGACGGGGCGTCCGCTCCATTCCGGCGACATCGTCCGGATCTCGCGCAGCGATCAGGTCGTGACGCTCGTGCGGCCTGCCGGCAGGAACTGGTTCGACGTGCTGCGGCAAAAGCTGAAGTGGGGGGAGCGGTGACGCCGAGACGCGCGATCGTCTCGTGGTGTCTCTTCGACTTCGCCAACTCGGCCTTCACCACCGTCATCGTGACGAGTGTGTTCGGCGTCTGGTTCGTGTCGGTGCTGGTCCCCGCCGGGGGCCTCGCGACCGGCGCCGGCGGCCGCGCGCTCGGGCTTCCGGAATTCCTCTCGGGAGAGTTCCTCTGGTCGGCCGCGACGGCCCTGTCCCTGCTCCTCTCCGCCGCACTGGCTCCCATCGCGGGAGCGGGCGCCGATGCCGGCGGCGGCAAGCGCAAGGGTCTGATCGTCTCCTCGTGCCTCTGCGTGGGCGCGTCCGCCGCACTCGCGGCCTCGGGACTGCTGGGCGTCGCCTACGCCCTCGCCGCGTTCGTCATCGCGAACGTCGCCTTCGAGGTCGGCTATGTCTTCTACAACGGCTTCCTGCCCGAGATCGCGCCGGCGGACGCCGTGGGCCGGCTGTCGGGTCTCGGCTGGGGCATCGGGTATCTGGGCGGGCTCGTCTCCCTCGCCACGGCGCTTCTGATTCTGCATCTCAACGGCGGCACCCTCGAATCGCCCCTCGGGGTGCCGCTCGTCTGCCTGGCCGCCGCGGCGCATTTCCTGATCTTCTCGATCCCGTCCTTCGCGTGGCTGCGCGACGCCAAGCCCCCGTCCGCCATCCCCGCCGGCCGCCTGATCGCCCTCTCCGTCGCGCGGCTGCGTACGACGATCGGCCATCTTGCCGCGTGGCGTCAGGCGGTCCGTTTTCTGCTGGCGAGCCTTCTGTACAACGACGGCGCCACGACGATCTTCGTCTTCGCGGGCATCTACATGGAGCGCGTGCTGCGGCTCGACGCTTCCGAGATCGTGCTCTCGATCCTGCTTCTGAACCTTCCTTCCGCCGCCGGCTCGGTGCTCCTCGGCTACGCCGGAGACCGCTGGGGGGGGCGGCGGACGATCCTTCTCACGCTCGCGATCATGATCGTCTCGGTGCTGGGCATCGCCCTCACCGCGCCCGCAGACGGCGCCGGTCCCGAGGCGCTGACGCGCGCGCGCACCGCTTTTCTCCTCTGCGCGGGAGCGGCCGCATTCGCGATCGGGGCGAACCAGGCGGCAAGCCGCGCGCTCATGGCGCGATTCATCCCGGCCGGACGGCAGGCCGAGTTCTTCGGGTTCTACATCTTCTCCGGGAAGCTCGCGTCGGTCGCCGCTCCGCTCACATACGGACTGATCGTCCAGGTGAGCGGCAGCAACGTGCTCGGGATCCTCTCCGTCACGGCGTTTCTGCTCGCCGGGGCCGCCGTCCTGCTGACCGTGAACGAGGCCGAAGGACTCCGGGCCGCCGCCGGGGCGGGGTAGACTGGCGTCGATGCCTTCCCTTCTCGAACGGCTGCGCGGCGATCTGACGCAGGCGATGCGGGCCCGCGACGACCTGCGCCTGCAGACTTTGCGGATGACGATCGCGGCCGTGACGAATGCGCGCATCGCTTCCGGCGCCGAGCCGGCGGATGCCGAGGTCGAGGCGATCGTCCGAAGAGGGATCAAGACGCGGCGCGAGGCGGCGGAGCAGTTCCGAGCCGGGGCGCGCGAGGAGCTCGCGCTCAAGGAAGAAAAGGAGATTGCGATCCTGGAGGGCTATCTTCCCGCCCTTCTGGGCGAGGCGGAGGCCGCCGCCGCGATCGATGCGATCCTCGCCGAGATGCGCGGCGCCGCGGGCGGCACACTCACACGGCGCGACATGGGCAGAGTGATGAAGGAAGTGCAGGCCCGCCTCGGCGGCCGCGTGGACGGCAAGGCCGCCGCCGCGCTCGTCACGGCCCGCCTCTCCCAGGCCTGAGCGGTCAGACTCCGGCCGGCGCCATGCGCGGCGCCAGATAGCGCTCCAGCACCTGGCGCACCGACTCCGGCCGCGCCGGCTTGCTGAGATACCCGTCCATGCCCGCCGCGAGACAGCGATCCCGGTCTTCCTCGAGAGCGCCCGCGGTCATCGCGACGATCGGCGTCCGGCGGCCCGTCCCGGCCTCGCGCCGCCGGATCTCGGCCGTGGCGGTGAGACCGTCCATGCGCGGCATCTGGCAATCCATCAGCACGAGGTCGTAGTCCCCCGCCTCCCAGAGCGCGACCGCGGCGGCTCCGTCCTCCACGGTGTCGACCTGGCATCCCATCCGCTCGAGCATCAGGACCGCCACCTTTCGGTTCACCGGATTGTCCTCGGCGACCAGAACGCGGCCCGAGAAGAGCGTCGGTCCGATCCGTTCGGCGCGGACGGGCGCGGCGGGGGCCGGCGCCGATTCGCCGCGGTCCCCGAACAGGGTCGCCAGGGCGCCGCGGAGAGCGGAGCGATGCAGCGGCCGCGCGAGGCGCGCGTGCAGGCCGCCCGGCGGGCCCGAGCGGGGACCGCCCCTCTGACCCGGCGGCCAGACCAGTACGCACCTCACGCCCTCGAAAACCGGGTCCTTCCGGATCGCCGCCGCCAGCGATTCGCCGGCAGGGCTCTCGGGACCGGCGTCGGCCACCACGAGGTCCCACGGCGAGCCCCCGGCCGCGCCGATGCGGAGCGCTTCCAGCGCTTCGTCCTCGGAGACACAGCGCGCCGCGAATCCGCACGCTTCGAGATGCTCCACCGTGAAGCAGCGCGGCGTTTCGTGGCGATCCACCACCAGCGCCTTGCGCGGCGACCCGGCGCTGCGCACGGCGGGCCGAGCCGCGCCGTGCGCGGGCGGCAGGGGGATCACCACCCGAAATGTCGAGCCGCGTCCCGGCAGGGTCTCGACCAGGATCCGGCCCTGCATCAGCTCGACGAGGCGCTTGGAGATGGCGAGGCCGAGACCGGTTCCGCCGAACCGGCGCGTCGTCCCCGCCTCCGCCTGCACGAACGGCTCGAAGAGACGCGGGACCACGTCGTGCGGGATCCCGATGCCGGTGTCCACGACCGCAAGCTCGATCCGCGCCGCCGTGGCTGTGTATCCCAGCAGACGCGCCTCGAGAGCCACATGCCCCTTCTCGGTGAACTTCACGGCGTTCCCCACGAGGTTCAGCAGGATCTGCCGAAGGCGCCCCGGATCGCCGATCACGCGCGTCGGCACCGCCGGATCCGCGAGGACCGCGAACGCGACCCCCTTCTCTGCGGCACGGAACGCGACGAGATCGCCCACCTCCTCGAGCAGAAGCTCGAGGTCGAACGGAATCGGCTCGATGGTGAACCGGCCGGCTTCGATCTTCGAGAAGTCGAGGATGTCGTTGAGGATCGCGAGCAGCGCTTCGCCGGACTGGGAGACGACTTCGACGCACTCGCGCTGCTCCGGCGAGAGAGGCGTCTGCAGCAGCGCATGGGCCATCCCCAGGACGCCGTTCATCGGGGTGCGGATCTCGTGGCTCATCATCGCCAGGAAGTCCGACTTGGCCCGCGTCGCCGCCTCGGCCGCGTCGCGCGCCTGTGCGAGGGCGCGGGACTGGCGCTCTGTCTCGGCCTCGGCTTCCTTGCGGGTCGTGATGTCGCGCACGACCCCGATGTAGACCCGCCGGCCGCCGACCGGCGTCGCGCTGACGGTCATCTCCATCGGGAAGAGCGAGCCGTCGGCCCTCAGGCCGATCACCTCGCTGCTCCCCTCGCGCCGGGGGCTCCCCGCCGCCGGCAGGACCTGATCGATCTCGCCGGTGAGCCGGGAGATCTGCGAGCCGACGATCTCCTCGGCGCGGGAGCCGAAGATCCGCTCGGCGGCGGGATTGAACAGATCGATCGTGCCTTCCTCGTCGAAGGTGATCAGACCCTCGGCGAGGTGCGCAATGACTGCGCGGATGCGCGCCTCGCCCTGCTCCTCGATCCTGCGATTGAGGTCGAGCAGCTTGCGGGAGACGAGAGTCATGGCGCTCTCGTGGAGCTGCTCCGCGCGGTCGCGCTCCAGATACGACTCGCTGACCTGACGGAGCAGCGCCTCGAGGTCGCACTCCCCCGTCGCCGCCTCGGCGGCCCGCAACTGCGCTTTGAGACGTGGGTGCAACCTGTTCTCCGCTGGAGAGGCCGGTCCGTCCGCCGCCCCGCCCCGTCCCTCGTCACCGGACCGGTTGAAAAGCCCCTTCCGGGCAATATATTGACCGGTATGCCGGCAGGCCAGTCCGAGAGCACAGCACCGCCCCTTGCGGCCATCGACAAGGCGGCGATGGGCCGGCGGATCCGCGAGATCCGCAAGGCTGCGGGTCTGCGCCAGTGGCAGCTCGCCCGGATCCTGGGAACCACTCAGAGCGCGGTTCACAAGTACGAGCGCGGGGTCGTCCCCGAGCCGAGGCGCCTCATCGAGCTGGCCCAGCTGGGCCGCACCAGCATCGAATGGATCCTGACGGGGCGGCACTGGGAAAACGGCTCCGAGGATCGCGGCCGGATCGACACCGAAACCTTCACGCTCGCGATGGCGCTGCGACGGTTCGAGGAGTCGGACCGCCGGACCGTCGAGGACGCGATGCGGATCCTGTCCGAAACCGCCGTGGCCATCGGCCGCGCGTCCGGCCAGGACGTCCCGGCCCTCACTCCCGCGGAACTGGCCGTCGAGTTCCGCTCTTACCACGAGGAGACGCGCCAGCTGCTGGCCGCCGCGCTCTCGATTCACCGCTCCGTTCTGCGCGCCGTCTTCGATCTGCAGGCGGGTCGCTTCGCCAACGCGGGGGTCCGCGCGCGCGGCGAGGACGAGCGCGACGAGGCCCGCGGCGGCACTCCGGGCGACCGCACCCTGCCCTCCTGACCGCCTGATCCGCGGCCGCGCCCGGGGCCGGGGAATGCCATAGAATGCGCGGCCCATGGACTCCAGAAACACGGCCGCGATGTATCCCCATTGGGAAATCGCGAAGGACGTCACCGATCAGTTCATCGACCTGATGCTGAACTACCGGCAGAGCGGCCACCCCGGCGGCTCCCGGTCCAAGGTGCACGCTTTGCTCTCCCTGCTGCTGTCCGGCGCCATGCGCTGGGATCTGCGCAGGCCCGACAAGCCGTTCAATGACCGCCTGGTGCTGATCGCCGGGCACACGATCCCGCTGATCTACGCCGTCCTCGCGACGCTCAACGAAACGCTCCGACTGCGCCACGCGGAAACCGGCGACGAGCGGTACGCGGTAAAGCACGGAGCCCGCTGGCAGCTCACCTGGGAGGATCTGGCGGCGCTGCGGCGGCGCGGCGGTCTCCCGGGCCACGCAGAGTACGAAGGCAAGACGCTGCTCCTGCGGTTCAACACCGGCCCTTCGGGCCATGGGTTCCCGCCGGCGGTCGGCATGGCGGTCTGCCTGAAGCGCGCGGGGGCGGACGGCGTGCGCGTGTTCGCGATCGAAGGCGAAGGCGGCGCCACCACCGGCGCCACGCACGAGTCTCTGAACTCGGCGTGGGGGCTGGGTCTCGACAATCTGATCGTGCTGCTCGACTGGAACGACTACGGCATCGATCCGCGGCCTGCGAGCTCGGTGGTCTACGGCGCGCCCTCGGACTGGTTCGGAAGCCACGGCTGGCGTGTGTTCGGCGCGGAGCAGGGCATGGAGTTCGCCCCGGTCACCGAGGCGCTGCTCTCCGCCGTCTCCGACCCCGATGCGAAGGGCCGGCCCGCGGTCGTCTGGTTCCGCACCCGCAAGGGACGCGGCTACGGGAAGTACGACTATCACTCGCACGGCACCCCCCACCCGATGAACTCCCCCGAGTTCTGGGACGGCCGCAAGGAGTTTCAGGAAAAGTACGGAGTCCGGTACGAGGGGTTCGGCGAGTCGGCGCCCAAGGGAGCCGAGGCGGTGCGCGCGCAGGCGCTGGCCAATCTCGCCATCGCCGCATCGGTGCTGAAGAAGCAATCGGCCGCTGCACGCGCCATCGCAGACCGGCTCGTGGAGTTGGGGGAATCGGTCCCGGCGCAGCCTTCGAGCCTGCGCGTGAAGCGCGACCGCAATCCCTGGAAGGACCCGCGCTGGAGCGATCCTGCCGCCTACCCCGCCGACATGTGGCTGAAGCCGGGCACCAAGGCCGCCAACCGGGCCTCGTTCGCGTCATGGGGCTCCTGGATCAACGCCACCGCCCGAAAGGACTACGGCCGCCCCCTCTTCCTCGCGATGTCGGCCGACCTCGCGGAGTCCACCAACATCGCCGGCTTCTCGAAGCCGTTCGGCGACCTGCCCAACTACGGCGGTTACGACCGCGAGAAAAACCCCGAGGGCGTACTGCTCCCGCAGGAGATCACTGAGTTCTGCAACTCGGGGATGAGCGCCGGGATCGCGTCGGTCAACTGGTCGGACCGCCCCGAGGAGGAGTGGGACGGCTTCGGCGCGGCGCACTCGACCTACGGCTCGTTCAGCTACCTGAAGTACGGCCTCATGCGGCTGTACAGCCAGCTCGCGCAGGACTGCGACTTCAAGGTCGGACCGGTCCTCTGGGTCGCGGGCCACTCCGGCCCCGAAACCGCCGAGGACTCGCGCACGCACTTCGGCATCTTCGCCCCCTCGGTGACGCAGCTCTTCCCCGAGGGCCACGTCGTGGACCTGCACCCGTGGGAGGCCAACGAAGTGCCGGTGCTGCTCGCCGCGGCGCTGCGCGGCGGCTGGCGGATCATCGCGCTGCATCTCGTGCGGCCGGCAGTCGAGACTCCGGACCGGGCGGCGCTGGGCATCGCTCCTCTCACCGACGCCGCGCGGGGAGCGTACCTCCTGCGGCCGTACACTCCGGGCAGGACGCCGGGCGGATGCGTGATCGTGCAGGGATCGATCTCCACGGCGAACGTCGTGCGCGCGCTGCCCGAACTCGAGAAGAAGGGCCTGAACGTCAAGATCGTCGCCGCCGTGTCGCCCCAGCTCTTCGATCGGCAGGACCAGGCCTGGCGGGACAGCGTGGTCTCCCCCGCCGATCGGATCGATGCGATGGCAATCACGAACCGCGCCCGCGCCACGATGACCCGCTGGCTGGGCTCGGAGGTCGGACTCGAATACACCTTGTGCGCCGACTGGGACAATCGCTGGCGCACCGGCGGGTCGGTGGAGGAGGTCGTCGAGGAGGCCCACCTCGATCCGGCCCATATCGTCGCCGGGATCGAACGGTTCGTCCGGGAGCGCGCGGAGCGGCTTGGGCGCATCCGGTCGGCACTCGCGGGCGCGGGAGCCGCCTCATGAGCCTGCCCATCAGCAAGCGGTCGAGTCTGCTCGGCACAGAGAACGCCTTCGTCGTCCTCGCCGAAGTCAATCGTCTCATCGGCGCCGGAAAGGACATCATTTCGTTCTGTATCGGACAGCCCGACTTCCCCACGCCGGCAAACGTCCGCCGCGCTGCGATCCAGGCGATCGAGGAGGGCCGCCACGGCTACACCGCCTCGGCGGGGATCCCGGAGCTGCGCCAGGCGATCGCCGCCGACGTCTCGCGGACGCGCGGAGTGCCGGTGACGCCCGAGGACGTCGTCGTCGGCGGCGGAGCGAAGCCGTTCATCGGATATGCGATTCTGACCGTCACCGACTACGGCGCAGGGGACGAGGTCATATACCCGGTGCCAGGCTTTCCGATCTACGAGTCCCAGATCCGGGCGAGCGGCGCCGTGCCGGTGGCCCTGCCCCTGCGAGAGGCGCGCGCCTTCGCTTTCGATCTGGGCGACCTGGCGGCGCGGATCACGCCGCGCACGCGGATGGTGATCCTGAACACCCCGCACAATCCGACCGGCGGCATCCTCGACGCCGCGACGATCCGCGCCATCGCCGATCTGCTGGCCGGGCACCCCGACATCTGGATCTACGCCGACGAGATCTACTCCCGTCTCGTCTACGACGGCGCGTTCGCCTCGATCGCGTCGGTTCCCGGCATGCTGGAGCGGACGATCATCTCCGATGGCGCCTCGAAGACCTGGGCGATGACCGGCTGGCGGATCGGCTATGCCGTGAACAGGACGCTCGCCCCGCACTTCACGCGCTGGGTCACCAATACCGAGTCCTGCGCCAACCATATGGCCCAGTACGCCGCCCTCGAGGCGATCGCGGGGCCGCAGGCCGACGCCGACAGGATGAAGGACTCGTTCCATACGCGGCGCGATCTCGTGGTCCGGCTGCTGAACGACGTGCCCGGCTTCAGGTGCCTCTCCCCCGGCGGCGCCTTCTACGCATGGCCCAATGTCACCGAGGCCTGCCGGATGACCGGCTGCTCCGACTCCGAGGAGATGCGCAAGCGCCTTCTCCACGAAGCCGGCGTGGCGGTGCTCGCCGACATCCACTTCGGCGAGCGGGTCGCCGGCGAAGGCCAGCACCTGCGCCTCTCGTATGCCGCCTCGAACGAGGCGATCGAGAAGGGCGTGGGGCGGATCGCCGACTGGGTGCGCGCCCGGAAGTCGTGACCGGCTAGCGGGGCGCCAGCCAGCGCAGCGCCGTCGCGTCGATCAGAAGCACCTCGAAGGCGCCGGCCCCTTTCGGGCGCTGCGTCAGGGCCGCCAGCGGGTCGTCGTCGCGCGCGATCACCGGCTCGCCCATCCCGAGATAGAGACAGCCGTCGCAGTCCACACCGAGAGGTGTCGGCGAGTCCCAGCGCTCGCCGTCGAAACGGGCGGCCAGGAGCGTCGGCCGGATCGCCGCCGCGTCCTTCACTCCGCGGGCCCCCTCGATCGCGATGAGATAGGCCCGGACCGGAGTGAACCGCGTATCGAGCCGGATTTGCGCGGAGAGGACGCGCCGGCCGGCGGGCACCTCGAGCGCGGTCGTCTCGTCGTGAGCTTCCCGGTAGGGCGGATCCAGGCGCGTCACGCGCACGGTGCCGGGGGCGTCGGCGGGCATCCACGAGATCCATACGCGGCCCGACGGCTCGATCCACGCCGACGGGCGCACGTCCGGGGCCATGCGCGGTTGATCGACGGCGATCCGTCCCGGCGCCGCCAGAACGGCCGGAACGCACCACGAGTCATCGCCGGGGCCGCGTGCCGAGACGTAGAGCGCCGCCTCCTGGTTCGGCCGGTCGACGGGTCCCTCGACGTACGCGACGAGCACCACCCACCCCGACGCCGCGAGCACGCGGCATGCGCGCGTGACTCCGTCCCGGGGCTTCGCGACTTCGCGGAACGGCAGCTCCTCCGCGGCCGAGAAGACCGGCGTCGTCGCGCCGCTCGCGGTGTAGACGATGATCGCGTTGGCGCCGTGGCCCGCCACGCCCTTCTCGTCGCGCTCCACGATCCACAGCGTTCCGTCATCATCGCGGGTCATGGAGCCGTACCCCGGGGGCGCCTTGCCCGCACCCGCCGCGCCGACCGATACCGGCGGTCCGGCGGGACGCAGCGATCCCTCGTGCGCGGTCCATGCGCGGACGAACTGATAGCTGTGGTCCAGGGCGGCGTCGTAGGCCGCCTCGAGCGAGAAGATCGCACCGGTCTCAGGCACGGTCTCGAAGTCGATTCCCGATGCGCCCCCGTTGCGGATCTCCGAGAGATCCCGCGGCGGAGCCCATGTGCTCAGATCGCGCGAAGCGCTGTACTGCGGCCGCACCTCGCCGCTGCGGCCGAGAGCGTCGATCCAGACGGCGTAGTGCCAATCGCCGGAGCGGAAGAGCTTGCGGTTGTGGCCGCGTGTGATCGCGTGCCCCTCGTGCGTCGTCCCCAGTGAGACAATGCGGGCGCGAGCCTCCTCGGAGGGCGCCGCGCCCAGTCCTGCCGGCGGCACCGACGGGGCGCAGGCCGTATGCAGCGCGATGAGCATGGCGCTTGCAAGGATCCGGGCAGGGCTGGAGTAAAAGTGTCTCCCTGCGCGGGAATCCTCATTCCGCGGGGCCGGAAGGTGGCGATTCGACCGTGAACCGATTACAAATCTCATCCGTGAACCCGAAAACAGTGCTCCACGCCGGCCTGGCGGGCCTGCTCGTTCTCGCCCCCCTGTGGACCTTCGCGAACCAGTCGAGCGCGAAGCTCGGCCAGACGCAGGCCGTGCACGCCCTGACGCGCGGACATTCCCGGAAGGTCGTGTGGGAGCCGGTGCACAAGCGCTTCTACGCCTTCTGGCTCGAAGAATCCGACGGCACGCCGGTCGTCCAGCCCGGCGAAGGAATTGTCTCGCAGCGGTCGAAGAACGGGAAATCCTGGTCGAAGGCCCGGGCCATCGGATTCGACGAAGCGGGCAGCAGCTCCTTCGACATCGCCACGGAGGGCGGAACGATCTACGCCCTCGGGCTCGCGACGAATGTCACGACAGGATTCGCCGAGTACGGCATCCGCGAGCTGCAGATCGCGAAGAACGGAAGCCTCATCCCGGGCGCCTTCAACCCGGCCTGGGTGAACAACGCCAATCCGTCCGAAAATCACTTCTACGGCAGCATGCTCAAGGACAGCGCAGGCTACTTCTGGATCGCGGCGCGAGTCGGCGACTCGACACCGGGCACTCACCAGGAAGTCATCCGCTCGACGCTGCCGGACCGCACGGACGGCTGGGGTCCCGCGGGCTGTCTCGGCGACGAGTGCGCCGGGGACTGGGTCGATCCGTTCGCCGGCCTCACCCTGGAGCAGGGCACCATCGCCGGCCGGCTGCTGGATCTTGGCGGTTCCGGCGTCGGGCTCATGACGTACAACAAGAACGCAGGCACGACGGCGACGATCGGCCAGATCGTCTGGACACGCAACGCCAGCGGCGGGCACGCCGGCTGGGCTGCGCCGCTCGTGCTGACCACGAACGCCAATCAGGTCGAGGGGCCGAGCCCGCTGGACCCCACGCGGCTCGACGACCGCCGCTTTGCCGCGGCGATCGATCCGGCGACCGGCGTCATCCACGTGGCGTACATCGGCCGCGACGAGACCGACTCCACGAGCGGCATGCTCCACTGGTTCTCGCTGTCCCCGCCATACACCTCGCTCGCGGACATGTCGGCGGACCAGGTGATCGTTCCCGCCGAAACCGACGGCGTGCAGATCGCCATCGACGCGACGCGCTCGCCGAGCCGCATTTATCTCGTGTACATCCAGAATCGTGACCCCGATTACGAGGCGCGCATGATCTGGAACGACGGCGCCGGCTGGATCCTGCCTGCCGGTTCCCTGTCGGTTTCGGGTTCGCACGGACACCGTCATTACCCTCAGATGCCCGTGCGCGTGGAAGCCACGCGCATCCCCGTGCTCGTCGAGGAGGATCTCGGCAGCGCCCTGTGGGAAATTCGCGCACGCTCGGTGAAGCTGCCCCGCTGACACGCGCGCGAAAATCGATTCCGCACATTTCCGCGCGCATCGCGTAACTCCGCGCGGGATGCCTGCGCGCTTCTGACACCGACCGCGCGGCATGCGCGTTTTTTCAAGCCGCCGCGCACGCGCGAAATCCGCGTAGTTCCGCCGCGATGCGCGCGCCTCGCGCATTCGAAAATCTTCTTTGCGGCTTCGCGCCCGGATGAGCACGGGACTTGCACTGTGTACGGGCCCTACCCGGACCGACCGCAATTCTCACCAGTCCAACCAGTGCGTCCGGCTCAGACAGGAGTGCTCCACCGTGCGCAACTTCCAGATTCCAGGCTCTGCGAAGATGCCTCTCGCCTGCGGCTTCTCGGCCGCAGCGCTGCTCTTCCCCCCTGTGCGATCCGCCGAGGCGGCCACGCCGGGGACTCTTCTCGGTCGAACCACCGCAGTGCACGCCCTCACCCGGGGGCATTCCCGCAAAGTCGTCTGGGAGCCGGTGACGCGGAAGTACTACGCGTTCTGGCTCGAGGATTTCGACAGCAACCCGGTCCCCGCTCCGGGAGAGGGCATGGTGGCCCAGCGGACGAAGAACGGCAATTCGTGGACCCCGCCCGCGGCCATCGGCTTCGACGAAGCCGGCAGCACGTCCTTCGACGTGCTGGCCGACGGCGGCGACCTCATCGCCCTCGGCCTGTCCGTAAACGCTGCGACCGGCAGACCCGAATACGGCGTGCGGCGCCTCGACGTCGGCATCGACGGCTCGCTCACTCCGGGCCCCTTCAACGCCGCGTACGTCAACGGAGTCCAGCCGGCGAACGACCACTTCTACGGCAGTCTTCTCAAGGACACCGCCGGCTACTACTGGATCGCGGCCCGCGTGGGCGACGCCAGCCCCGGAACGCATGCGGAAGTGATCCGCTCCACGCAGCCGGACTCGTTCGGCGCCTGGGGCCCCGCAGGCTGTCTCGGGAACGAGTGCACCGGCGCCTGGACGAATCCGTTCGCCGGGATGACGCTGGAGCAGGGCACGATCGCCCCGAGGCTTCTCGATCTGGGCGGCTTCGGCGTCGGCGTTCTCGCCTACAACAAGAACAACGTCACTCCGACGATCGGTCAGCTCGTGTGGAGTCTCAACCCGACCGGCGGGCACGCGAGCTGGGGCGCTCCGCTCGTCCTCACGACGAACGCCAATCAGGAAGACAACGTCAACGCCACGGATCCGACGCGTCTCGATGACCGCCGGTTCGCCGCCGGCATCGACCCGCGCACGGGCGTGATCCACGTCGCGTACATCAGTCGGGACACCACCGACTCGACGAATGGGACGCTTCGCTGGTTCACGCTGTCGCCTCCGTACAGGACCCTTGCCGACAAGTCCGCCGAGCAGGTGATCGTGCCCGCCGAAACCGACGGGGTGCAGGTGGCGATCGACGCGAAGGCCAATCCCAGCCGCGTGTTCGTGACATACGTCGAGAACAAGTACCCGAACTACGAGGCCAAGCTCATCTGGTACGAGCGGGGCGTCTGGACCCAGCCCTCCAAGGCAATGTCCGTTTCGGGAAACGTCGGAAAGCGCCGCTACCCTCAGATGCCGGCGCAGATCCTGAAGCAGCGGATCCCGGTCCTCATCGAGGAGGACGACGGGCCGAACAGCTGGATCATCCGGGCGACCTCGGTCAGGCTGCCCGCCTCATCCTGAGTCGTCAGGGTCCCTCACCCTCGGATAGGCCGGGGGGCTGCCCGGCGCTCTGCTCGAGCCGCACCCGGCCCATCCCTTCCACGATCTCGTAGGTGAACGCCAGGTCGACGCGGATGGAGACGTACTCGCGAGCCGTGATGTTTCGGACCTCGGTCCTGCCGTCCTCCTCGTAGCCGAGCAGATCACCGAGCGTCTGGATCTCCGGCGGGACCCAGGTCCACGTCCGCACAGCCTCGTCGATCGCCGCGTGGAACTCGGCGGAATAGGGGCCTGAGTACTCCGGCGCCAGCGGGCTCGCGACGATCTCCCCGGTCCGCCCGTCCTTGCCGAACAGGACTCTGACCACGACCGTCACGCCGGAGACACCGTCCGCGAGCGCCCCCTCGGGATACTTCGGCAGATCGTTCTGCCCGTAGAACTGCATCGGCGCGAGGCGCGTCCCCTCGGGCAGGTCGATCCTTGCGTTGGGATCCGTGATGATCCTGACCGACGATCGACCGGTCGAGGCCACGGCGCGCACCTCGCCGTCCGGCGGAGGAAGGTCCCTGCGCCGACAGCCCGCGCAGCCACAAGCCGCCAGCGCCGCGAGGATCAGCGGCGCGGCGGCTCTACTGCGCCTTGATCTCCGTCCAGGACTCATCGAGCGTCGTAGTGAGCGCGCCCAGGTCTTCGATGAGATGGCAGCGCCCCAGGGTCTCGTCGGTCGGGTAGATCGCGGTGTCGCTCAGGATCGACGGATCGATGCCGGCCCGGGCGGTCCTGTTGGGCGAGGCGTAGTGCACCGTGTTCACCAGCTTCGCGCCGGCCTCGGCGCCATAGAAGAAGTCGATCAGGGCATGCGCCGCTGCGGGGTGGCGCGCTCCGGCCGGAATACAGACGCTGTCCATCCAGAATGTGCCCCCTTCCCGGGGTACCACGTACGCGAACCGGGCCGGGTTCTTCCGGACGACCTCAGCGAGCTGGCCGCTGTAGCCCTGCGCCAGGTCCACGTCGCCCGACTCGAGGATGTTGGCGAAGTCCCCGCTGTTGTAGGCCTTTACGAGCGGTTTCTGCGCCTTCAGCCTCTCCGTGGCCCGCCGCAGCGCCGCCGGATCGCGGTCGTTCCCGGACTGGCCGTCCAGCCGCAACGCGACGGCGAAGGCCTCGCGCATGTCGTCGAGCATCAGGATCCGGCCGCCGAACCTGGGATCGAAGAGAACGTCCCATGAGTCGACCGGTTCCGGGACCTTTTCCCTGTTGTACCCGATGCCGGTCGTCCCGTAGAGATACGGCAGCGAATAGCGGTTGCCCGGATCGAACGGTTGATCGAGGAATCGTTCTTCGAGATTCCCGAGATTCGAAATCCGGCTGCGGTCCAGCGGCTGGATGAGTCTCTGCGCGATGAGGATCTGGACCATGTAGTCGCTCGGAACGACCATGTCGTAGTCCGCGACTCCCGATTGGAGCTTCTCCAGCAGCGCCTCGTTCGAGTCGTACAGGTCGAAGCGGTAGTCGATGCCGGTCTGCCGGCGGAATGCGTCGAGCAGCTCCACGGGCATGTAGGCAGACCAGACGAAGATGTTGACCTGCCGCTCCTCCGCACCGGACTGTGCGCCGCCGCCGCAGCAAAGCGCCGCCAGGGACACTCCTGCGGCCGCCGGGAACTTCCAAGCGGTCCGGGTCATCTCAAACGCCCCTCCCCGGCCCGGGCGCGCGCTGAAGCCGCTGGGCGATGATGATGCACGCCACCGTGACGGCGAGCAGCAGTGTCGAGACGGCGTTCACCTCCGGCGTCACTCCCACCTTGAGCATCGAGTAGATCTGCAGCGGCAGCGTCGTGGCGCCCACGCCGGCGACGAACGAGGTGACGATGTAGTCGTCGATCGAGATCGTGAAGACGAGCAGGGCTCCGGCGACGACGCCCGGCAGGATGAGCGGCAGCGTGACCCGGGTGAACACTCCGACTGGGCCCGCCCCCAGATCGAGCGCCGCCTCTTCGAGTGACCGGTTGAATCCGGTCAGGCGGGCGCGCACGACGATGGCGACATACGAGATGGAGAAGGCGACATGGGCCAGGATCACCGTCGCGAGCGAGAGGCGCAGGCCGACGGCGCCGAACAGAGTGAGGAGCGCCGATCCCATCACGATCTCGGGAATGATCACCGGCAGGTAGAGGGCCGCCTGGGTCGCCGCGCGCCCCGCGAAGCGGCCCCGGGCCAGCGCGAGCGCCGCGAGGGTGCCGAAGACCGTGGCCATCGCCGTCGTCACCCCCGCCACGATCAGGCTGTTGGCCACGGAGTGCAGGAGCAGCTCATTCGACAGCAGCCGCCGGTACCACTCGAGCGTGAACCCCTCCCAGTGGGCCGTCTGCCGGGCCGCGTTGAAGGAGAACAGAATGAGAATGGCGATCGGCGCGTAGAGGAAGACATAGGCCGCCGCCGTCGCGGCCGCGAGCGCCCGGCGCACCCAGTCGCCGCTCACAGCAAAGGCTCCCGTCCGGCGCGGCGGACCGCCAGGGCGTAGACGAGCAGACACAGCAGCACCGCCGCAGTCAGCTCGAACGCGAGCGCCGAACCGAACGGCTTGTTCCTCGCGACGGCGAACTGGTTCTGGATCAGATTCCCGGCGAGCATCGTTTTCGCCCCTCCGAGCAGATCCGACACGATGAACTGGCCGAGACTCGGGATGAACACGAGCACGACGCCGGCGGCGATTCCGGGGAACGTCAGCGGCACCGTCACCCGGAAAAACGACGCCAGCCTCCCGGCGCCTAGATCGCGCGCCGCCTCGATCAGGGTGCGGTCGAGCTTTTCGAGAGAGGCATAGAGCGGCAGGATCATGAACGGCAGCTCTCCATACACCAGTCCCGCGAGCACGGCTCCGTCGCGGTAGAGAAGCTCCAGCGGCTTTCCGATCAGACCGGAGCCCAGGAGCGCCGTGTTGATCAGCCCTTCCGTGCGCAGGAGGAACATCCAGGCGTAGGTCCGGATCAGAAAGCTCGTCCAGAATGGAATGACGACGAGTCCGAGGAGCACCGTCTTCCACCGCGGCGGGGCGACGGCGGCGATGCAGTAGGCGACCGGATATGCGATCACGAGGCACACGGCCGTGGTCACCACCGCCATCCACAGCGAGCGCCAGGCGATCGCCAGGTAGATCGGCTCCAGCGAGCGGGTGTAGTTTGCAAGAAAGGCGCCCGAGACGACGGTGGCGCCCAGGTCTTCGATCGGCTTCAGCCCGCCGTAGACGTCCCGCTCGCGGAAGGAAATCCCCAGCATCAGCAGGAGCGGCAGGACGAGCAGCAGCCCCAGCGTCAGCCACGTGGGAGCCAGCAGCAGCCAGGGGGCGGACCGCCGTGCCGGGGGAACGTCGCGGGACACCTCCGGTCAGCCCTCGGTGCGCAGGAGGACGGTGTGCGCCGGATCCCAGCAGAGCAGGGCGCGGCTGCCGACCTCGAACGCCTCTCCGCTGCCGTCGCGGCTCCCGCTCTGCCGCGTCACGAGGAAGCGATCCCCATGGCCGGCTTCCACGATCCAGCTCGTGGAGACACCGCGATAGACCCGGTCGCGCACGATGACCGGGATCACGGGAGACTTCACCGGCTCGCTCGAGTCCGCCAGAAGCTCGAGCCGCTCGGGTCTGACGATGAAGCGTACTTGCTGGCCCGCGCTCCACCGCGCGCCGGGGTCCCCGTCCGCGAGTCTCAGGTCGCCGCCACCGGGCAGGGTGACCGAGAGGACACCTTCTACGGCGCCGCGAACGCGGGCGGTGAAGATGTTGGGTGCGCCCATGAAGCGCGCGACGAACTCCGTGCCGGGCGTCTCGAAGATCTCGCGGCAGGGCCCGCTCTGCTCGACCCGTCCGCGGTTCATCACCGCGAGCCGGTCGCTCATCGTGAGCGATTCCTCCTGGTCGTGCGTGACGAAGACGAAGGTGATGCCCAGCCGCTTCTGGAGATTCTTCAGCTCGACCTGAACGTCCTCGCGCAGCCGCTGATCGAGAGCCCCCAGCGGCTCGTCGAGCAGAAGCACCTGGGGTCGCATGGCGAGGGCCCGCGCGAGCGCCACGCGCTGCCGCTGGCCCCCCGAAAGCTCATGCGGCCGGCGCTGCTCGAACCCCTTGAGCTGCACCAGCGCAAGAGCCTCTGCCGCGTGCGCAGCCTGCTCGCCGCGGGGCACGCCCTTGTAGCGCAGACCGAAGGCGACGTTTTCCTCCACCGAGAGGTGGGGGAAGAGAGCGTAGTCCTGGAACACCATGTTCACGGGGCGACGGAACGGCGGCAGCCCGGTCACGTCCTGGCCGCCGATGCGAATCGTTCCGGAGTCGGGCTGGTCGAGACCGGCGATCAGCCGCAGCAGCGTGGACTTGCCGCATCCGGAGGGTCCGAGGAGCGAGAAGAACTCACCGCGCCGAATGGAGAGGCTGACGGAGTCGAGAGCGACGATCTCGCCGAATCTGCGGGAGACGCGATCGATCTCGACGGCGATGTCCATCGTCCTCCAGGGGGGCGATTATGCTATAAGCGCCGGCCCATGCTCCGCTCCCTCAATCCGGCGGACGGCCACACGCTCCGCACCGGCGGCGGACGACGAGATCTTCGGTCCGATGGCCCCCCTCTTTCGCGTTCCGGACGCTTCGGCCGCCTCAAGCGGAGCGGATACGGCCGCGAGCTGTCGGCGGAAGGGCTGCACGAGTTCGGGAGCCGCAAGACGGTCTGGATGGCCTGATCTATATTGAGAGACTCATGAACCGCGGAACGACTCTGACGGCCGCTCTTTTCCCGCTCGCTCTTGCGACCGCGGCGGGGTGCGGCCACGCCGTCATCCAGCCTCCTCCTCCGATCGCCGCGCGGCCCACGGTGCCGCGAGAGGCGTTCGACGCGCGCAGCAGGCCCGAGCGGCCAGACCCGATGCTGCTTCGCCTCGACGATCTGGCGCCCTCCGCTCAGTGGGCCCCGGACCCGCGCGAGGCCACCGACGCCCCGGACCGGGTCTGGGAGTTCGACGATGGCGCGCAGGGCTGGACTCTCACCGACAGCAGCGACCCCGAGGCCACCGGCGGACGGGTGCGGTGGACCGTCGCGCAGGAGCGCGAAGGGCTCATCAGCCCGGAGATGGACGTGCCCTTCCGGGAGCTGCGCGAGATCGAGATCCGGATGCGCGCCTCGGCGGGGACGCGACTGCGTCTCTGGTGGGCGGAGCGTAAAGCCTCAGTCCCGGGAACCGTCAGCGGCTTCCGGCGACACCTGATGGCGCTGCGCGGCTGGTGGGCCGGCAATAACCGCTTCGACGTGAAGTACGCCATCGCCTCCGAAATCGTTCCGGGGGAGAACGTCCTGCGCTACTCGGTGAAGACCTCTTCGCTGCGCGGCTATGAGGGCATGCGCCTCGCGTGGCTGCGCCTCGACCCGACCGACGGCGCCCCGGCCGACGTCGAGATCGAGTCCATCCGCCTCGTCGGGCGCGAGGGCTCCTACGCCGGCCGCGGGCACGGGATCGCGCAGGAGACCCTGGACAATCAGGTCCGCAACGTCCTGTTCCACCGCGCCCCTGCGACGGCGTCGTGGGAGTTGAACCTTCCGCCGGCGGCGCGCTTCGACGTCGGCGCCGGACTGCTCCAGGGGCGGGACGGCGCGACCTTCGTCGCGAGCATCGAGCACAACGGCAAGACCACGGAGGTGCTGCGCGAAACGGTCGTCGACGACACGACCTGGCACGATCTGACCGCCGATCTCTCGAAGTGGGCCGGGAAGAAGGTCCGCCTGACGCTGGGCGCCGAGTCGGCGGTGCCCGGCCAGATCATCCTCTGGTCGAATCCGATGATCGCTCCTGATCCGGCGGCGGCCCGCGCGCTCTTCGCGAGGGGGCGCGCGGAGCGGCCTCCCAACGTCATCCTGTATCTCATCGACACGCTGCGCAGCGACCATCTCTCCGCCTATGGCCACGCCAACGAGACGAGCCCCATCATCGACGCCTTCGCGCGCGAGGGCGCGCTGTTCGAGCGCGTTTCCGCCGCTGCGCCCTGGACCCGCCCCGCCGTCTCGTCGATCCTGACCTCGCTCGCGCCGCCATCGCACGGCGTGACGAACTACGGGCTCGCGATGTCCGACGCCGTCACGACGCTGGCCGAGGTCCTGCGAAAGCGCGGCTACGTGACAGCCGGATTCATCGCGTCGACGCAATCGGGGTCCTCCGCGAATCTTCAGCAGGGCTACGACTTCCTCAACGAGCTTCCGGTCATTTCCGGCGGCGAGGAGATCGAGATCGCCAACCCCGGCCAGGTCGCCGGCCGCTCCTTCAACAAGACCTCCGCGGGCATCAACAAGGCGCTTTTGCCCTGGCTCGAGACGCACGGACAGAAACCGTTCTTCCTCTACCTGCACGTCATGGACCCGCACGCGCCGTACAGCCCGCCGGCGCCTTTCGACACGATGTTCGACGGCGGCTACACCGGCCCGCTGAAGGGGATCGCGCAGAAGGCGAGCGGCTTCAAGCAGGCGAAAACACCCGAGGAAATGGCGTATGTCCGCGCGCTCTACGACGGGGACATCCGGTTCAACGACGCGCGCTTCGGCGAGCTGCTCGAGGCGCTGCGGAAGATCGGCCGGCTCGACGACACCGTGTTCGTGGTGACGTCGGATCACGGCGAGGAGTTCCAGGAGCATGGGCACTGGGAGCACGGCCGGAATCTCCACCGCGAGACGGTGGACGTGCCGTGGATCGTGCGGTACCCGCCCGGTGTGCCCGCGGGCGTGCGCATCACGAAGCGCGTGAGCAGCCTCGACGTCATGCCGACGCTGCTCGACGCCGCGGGCGTGGCCCTGTCTCCCGACTATCAGGGGAAGGACCGGCTTCCGCTCGTGCGGAAGGCCGCAGCCGACCTCGCCGCGGGCGCGGACGACGGCGAGATGATTTTCATCTGGCGCCAGGGGGACGGCGAGGCGGAGCAGGTCGCCGTGGAGCAGAGCGGCATCAAGCTGATCTGGCTGCACGACGGCGCGCGGGAGCTGTACGACCATGCGTCGGACCGCGGCGAGACGAACGACCTCGCCTCCGCCCGCGGTGCGCTCGCCTCCGAGCTCGAGGAGCACGGCCGCGCATGGCTCGCCAGCCGGTTCCGCATCACGACCCCCGGCGAAGCGGTGCGTGTGACGATCGACGAGGAGGAGCGCAAGTGGCTGGAGGCGCTCGGCTACATCAAGTAGCGGGCTTCCGATGAGCGCTCCGGGAACCCTGTTCATCGTCGCCGGACCGATCGGCAACCTGCAGGACATCACGCTCCGCGCGCTGGACACTCTGAAGGCGGTCTCCCTGATCGCCTGCGAGGACACGCGGCAGACCCGCAAGCTGCTCGACCGCCACGGCATCGCCGCGCGGCTCATCCCCTGCCACCGCTTCAACGAGGATCAGGCGGCGCGGCGCGTCGTGGAGGCCCTCACCGCCGGCAAGGACGTCGCGCTCGCCTCGGACGCGGGGACGCCCGGTCTCTCCGATCCCGGGGGCCTCGTCGTGGCGGCGGCGATCGAAGCCGGCGCACCCGTCGTTGCCCTGCCGGGCCCGAACGCCGCGGTCGCGGCCCTGTCGGCCTCGGGACTGCCGGCGTCGGAGTTCACCGTGCGCGGCTTTCTGCCGCACCGCGCCGGGGAGCGCCGCCGCGCGATCGCCGCGCTCGCGATGGACAACCCGACCCAGGTCTTCTACGAGTCGCCGCTGCGGCTCGCCGCGGCGCTGCGCGATCTTGCCGAGATTCTGGGTCCCCGCCGCGCCGCCGTCGTCCGCGAGATGACCAAGAAGTTCGAGTCGTGGCACCGCGGGCCGCTGACCGACCTCGCCGACGCTCTCGGCAAGGGGCCGGTCAAGGGCGAGATCTGCATCCTCGTCGAGGGAGCCTCCTCGGCGGCCCTCTCCGCGGCCCGTGAATCGGTGCCGCGCGCCGGGGCCGCGGGGACGCCTCAGCGCGAGGACGAAACCGCCGCGGTCGACCGAACCGCTGAAATCGAAGAGGGTTACCGTGCGCTGCTCGCCGGGGGTTACGACCGGCGCGAGGCGCTTCGCAGGCTCGCCCGGACGACCCGCCTCCCTCGCAGCGAGGTGTATCGCCGCCTGACCGAGGCAGCCCGCCGCGCCGATGCGGGTTCGCACGAGGTCCACCCGCCGGAAGGCGAGGAGGAACCGGACTCATGAGCCCGAAGAAACCCGACGATTCCGAACGGGTCCTTGCGACCAACCGGGCCGCGAGACATCACTTTCACATCCTCGAGACCTTCGAGGCGGGCGTGGCGCTGCGCGGCACCGAGGTCAAGTCGCTGCGCGGCGGCAAGGCCAATCTGACCGACGCCTTCGGCGCCATGAAGGGCGTGGAGCTCTGGCTCCACAACGCGCACATCGGGCCGTACTCCCACGGCAACCTGCAGAACCACGAGCCGCTGCGCTCCCGGAAGCTCCTGCTGCACAAGCGGGAGCTGCGCCGGATCCTGGGGGCCACGACGCGCCAGAGCATGACGGTCATCCCCCTGCGGATCTATCTCAGGGGCTCGCACATCAAGGTGGAGATCGCCCTCGCGAAGGGCAAGAAGCTCCACGACAAGCGCGAGGACGAGAAGCGCCGCGAGTCCGACCGCGAAGCCCGCGCGGCCCTCTCCTCCCGTCGCTCCACCCGCGACCCCCGCTAGCCCTGCTCCCCCACTGCGAGGCAGTCCTAGCGGACGACGCCTTCGAGCGGGCTGGAGGCAGAGGCGTGCATGCGCTTCGAAACGCGCCCGGCCTCGAAGGCGAGACGCCCGGCTTCAATCGCCAGACGCATCGCGCGCGCCATGCGTATCGGATCGCGCGCCCCGGCGATCCCCGTGTTCATGAGGACTGCGTCCGCGCCCAGCTCCATCGCCACGGCGGCGTCCGAGGCGGTGCCCACGCCGGCGTCCACGATTACGGGCAGGTCGGTGATCTCCTCGATCAGCAGGCGCAGGCCGACCGGATTCTGGATGCCGAGCCCCGACCCGATCGGCGCCGCGAGCGGCATGATCGCCCCGGCCCCCGCGTCGCGCAGCTTGCGGGCGAGCACCAGGTCGTCGCTCACGTACGGCAGCACCGTGAACCCTTCCTTCACGAGGATCCCCGTCGCTCGCAGCGTTTCCTCGTTGTCGGGGTAGAGGGTCTTCGGGTCGCCGATCACCTCGAGCTTCACGAGCGTGCCAGCCCCGGCCTCGCGGGCCAGCCGGGCGGTGCGGATCGCCTCGTCGGCCGTCGTGCAGCCCGCGGTGTTGGGAAGGATCGTCGTGCGCGTCAGATCCAGGTGCTCGAGGAGCGACTCGCGCGAGGGATCGGTGATGTTCACCCGGCGCACGGCGACCGTGATGATCTCGGCTCCGGAGGCGTCCAGGGCCTCGCGGGTGCGGGCGAACGACTCGAACTTGCCGCTGCCGATGATGAGCCGCGAGCCGTATTCACGGCCGGCGAGCGTGAAACGCACTGTGTCCATCGATGCGCATCATCGTAGCACGCGCCCGCCCGAGCGCCCCCGCTTACACTCCCCCGCCGACGAACTGCACGATCTCGACGCGGTCGCCCTGCTGGAGCACCGTGCTGGCGTAGGCCGCCTTCGGTACGATCTCGAGGTTCCGCTCGACGGCCACGCGGCGCGGGTCCACGCCGAGCGATTCCAGGAGCCCCGCGAGCGTCAGATCGGCGGCGACCTCCTTCGGCGCGCCGTTCACCATGACGGTCACCGGCTCCTCACGGCCTCCGCGGCGCGGCTGCGGCCCCTCAGGGCCCCTCGCCGACGGCGAGCACCGGCTTGCGCAGCTCGGCGGCGGCGTCGGCGATCTCGGCCTGGATGATCACGGTGCCGGGCGGGTCCTCCACCGGTGGGACTTCCAGGACGAGGGTCAGCCTGCCGTCCTCGCCGACACGCCCCGTGAAGAGGCTCTGCGAAAGGCCCGAGCCGCCCAGCAGCCGCGCCTTCACATGGGCCCCTCCGGCCGCTTCGGGCGCGCCCCCGAGCCGGGCCTGCAGATCCACGATCACCGAGGTCCCCTCGAAGAAGGCGACGTCGGTGAGCATGACGAGCTCCAGGGGGCTCTGCGCCTCCGCGGCCTTCAGCGCTTCGATCACCAGCTCGTCGAAGGTCAGCTCCGGCGCGCCGCCGCCGTCGCCGCGGCTCTTGACGTCGGGGTCGTACTTTCCGTTGCGCACGTCTCGTACACAGCTTCTGTGCTGGTGCTCGATGCGCGAGATCAGCTCGGTGTCGCTGAACGACTCCCCGGCCATGTCGGCGTACGAAGACCGTACCGCCTGGATGACCTGACCCTTCGAGTAGATGAGGGTCTCGATGACCGGATTGCGGCGCCCCTTGTCCTCGGTCTGGACATGGTAGACGCGACCCCGGAACTCGACGTCGGTGTTGTGTCCGGTGATCATCCGGCGGTCAATTTAGTCAGGGCCCGAAACAGGCGTCAAGACGCATCCGGCTCGCCGCCCTCGGCGGCGCCGGCCTCCAGAAACCGCTCGCGGAACCGGTCGGGGATCCTCACCGGCGCGAAGGTGTCCATGTCCACGCAGACGACGATGTGCGCCGAGGCGAAGCACAGGGCGCGGTCGCCGATCCGGCTCCCGCGGAACTCGAATGTCGCGGACGAATCCCCCACCCGCGTCACGGCGACCGACAGCTCCAGCTCGTCCCCGTACTTGATCGGACGCCGGAAATACGACTCCACTCTCACCGTGGGGAAGCCGATGTGATCGTTCTCGAGGACCGACGGGTACGGCACGCCGATCCTCTGCTCGAAGAAGTCCTCGAACGCCACGTGACAGTAGTGATACAGATTCGGGTAGTAGGCGATCCCGGCGCAATCGATCTCGCCGAAACGCACCTTCAGGCGCGTCGTCCAGGCCACGATCTAGTCTCCCAGCGCTTCGAGAACCGCCTCCTCGAGGAGGCCTCCGAGAATGTCGAACAGCCGCTCCCCCTCGAGCCGCGTCGCCCTGGCCGGGTCTCCGGTGTATGCCTGCGTCATGCCGGCCTCGGCGAACGAGCGCGCCCCGGCCTGGATCCTCTCGATGAGCGAATCGCGAACCGGCTCCAGCGCCCGGCGCACCGGCTCGCGGACCAGGTCGGGCCGGGCAGCCAGGACGAGCGCCGTCTCGTAGCCGCCCGCGTGATCGCCCGACCGGAAGGCGTCCCCCAACCGCTCGGCGAGCTTCCGGCGCGTCACGTCGGGAAACACGGCGGCGCGGCCGGTCTTCTCCCCGGCCGCGGCGACCGCGTCGCGCACCACCTTCACGTGCGCCGGCTCGAGATGGGCATTTGCGATGGCGACGCAGGCGGCGCCCGAGCGCTGGGCGGCCACGATCACGTCGCACAGGTGAGTCCGCGCCGTCTCGGCCGGGAGCGACAGGCGGCCTGCGAATCCGTCCGACCAGTCGGTGACGCTGTAGGCGACCGCCGGCAGCACCAGGGCGTGCCGGCCGCGCGCGGCGAGCCGCGCCACGCAGCGGCGGCTCATTTCCTCGGCGATGATCACGTCGGTGGACAGCGGCAGGTGCGGCCCGTGCGGCTCCGTGGCGCCGACTGGAAGGATCGCGACGCACCCGCCCGCAAGCGTCTCCTGGATCTCCGGCCACGTCCGTTCCACCCAGACGGCGCTGCCGCGGGCGCCGCTCACGCGCGTCCTTCGCGCAGGCGCCGGCGGTCGATCTTGCCGCGATCGGTCCGGGGCAGCTCCGCGACAAACTCGACCCAGCGGGGATACTTGTATGGGGACAGCCGCGCCTTCACGTGCTCCTGCAGCTCCCGGGCGAGCGTCTCGGATCCTTCGTGCGACTCGCGCAGGGCGATCCACGCCTTGGGCTTCGTGAGACCGCCCTCGTCCTCGGCGCCGGTCACACAGGCCTCGCGCACCGCCGGATGCCCCGTCAGGCAGTCCTCGATCTCCAGGGGCGACACGAAGATCCCCGAGACCTTGAGCATGTCGTCGGTGCGGCCGCCGTAGGAGAAGTACCCCTCGGCGTCCCGTGTGAATTGATCTCCCGTGACGCACCAGTCGCCGAGGAAGGTCGCGCGCGACTTCTCGCGGTCCCCCCAGTAGCAGAGCGCCGTCGAGCCGCCCCGGATCCAGAGCGTCCCCTGCTCTCCCGCGGGGAGATCCGTCCCCTCGGGCCCGACGATCCGCGCGTCGTAGCCGGGCACCAGCGTGCCGAGACTGCCCGGGCGCACCGCGCCGAACCGGTTCGAGACGTAGATGTGGAACATCTCCGCCGAGCCGATCCCGTCCAGGATTTCGACGCCAAAGGTGTCCACCCACCGCCGGTACAGCTCGGGCGGAAGCGCTTCTCCGGCGGACAGACAGACCCGCAGCGACTCCAGATCGCGCCGCTCGCAGCCCGGCAGGGAGAGCATGCCGTTGATCGTCGTGGGCACCGAGGTGAGAACGGTCGGGCGCCAGCGCTCGATGACGTCGAACATCCGCTCCGGCGTCGAGCGCTCGGCGAAGAGCGCGGTGGCGCCGCCCGCGGCGAAGGGGAACATCAGGTTCGTGCCGGTCGCGTAGCCGAAGAACAGCTTCGGGACCGAGACGGTGAGGTCGTCCTCGTTGTACCGCACGACCTGCAGCGCGTACCGCTCGATGTTGTAGAGAAAATCGCCGTGCGCGTGCACCGCCGCCTTCGGGCGCCCGGTGGACCCCGAGGTAAACAACCACCCGGCGAGATCGTCGGCGGTGGTCCCGGCCGGGGCCGACCGGCCGCTCTGGCGGCCGACGGCCCTGTCGAAATCCAGGTGCCGCCCCGAATCGGAGCCCGCCCCGACGACGAGGACCGCCTTCAGGTGCTTCGCCTCAGCCGCGGCAGGGCCGAACTTGTCGAGGATCGACGCGTGTACGACGGCCACCGGCGCCTTCGTGTAGTCGAGGTAGTAGAGATAGTCCTCGGCCGGGTGCAGCGTATTGGCCATCGCGAACACGGCGCCGGCCTTGAGCGCGCCGAACCAGGTCGCCGCGAACTCGGGGCTGTCGGGCAGCACCAGCAGCACGCGGTCCTCCGGCCCGACACCCAGTTCCTTCAGGGCATTGGCCGTGCGATTCGACAGCTCGAGAAGCTGCGCGTAGGTGTAGCGGTTCGACTCGTAATGAAGACAGGTCTTGCCGCCGCGCCCCTCGGCTACATTTCGGTCGAGCAAGTATTCCGCGAGGTTGAAGGCCCGCGGTGAGGTGCTCGAGGATGGCCCTTTCGGCGGGAACACTTCGTCCGGGTGAGGTAGATCGGAGTATCGGGGATGGAGGATCGCGTAAATCCCCCGGTACTCCTCCGGGAGACTCAGGCCCCAAGCTTCCGCCAAGCCTTGGTGCCCTCGGAGCATTTGGACTTTCTGTGGGCTGGAGTGTCGGTCGCACGTCAAGACCGCTGCTAGGAGGCCCTGTAGGAACCCACTGGGGTCCGCGGGTGGACGCGGCGGATTCGGCGGGGTTTGGTTCAAGCAAACTCCTTTCGCCTCGCCTCGCTCACCGGGCGCCGCTCCCGGAGGGCTCCTCGTCGATCGCCCGGCCGCCGTACGCGGCGCGGCCCCGGCTGAAGCGGGTGCGCACCTCCCACAGCTCGGGGAAGCACTTCTTCCCGAGCGTCGTCTGGAGATAGGCCACCCCTTCGCTGCCGCCGGTGCCCGGCTTCGAGCCGATCATCCGCTCGACCATTCCGATGTGACGCCAGCGCCAGTTCGAGAGCCCCTGGTCGAACTGGAGCAGAAGCTCCGCCAGCAGGTGCAGGTCGCCGTGCTGCGCCGTGTCCGAATAGACCTTCACGAGCGTATCGAGCCGGCGCTCGCGCCGCGCCGCCGCCTCGGTCTCCGGCAGCCCCGCCGGGATCTCGGCATAGTCGAGTCCTCGCCTGCGCAGCAGCCGCTCCCAGGCGAGAGGCAGCGTCGGGCCGCCGAGCCGCGCCTTCAGCCTCGCCGCTGCGTCCGGATCGTGCGCGAACATGGCGAGCAGGCGGTCGCTGCCCACTCCGCCGATCGCCTCGATCTCGCGGAATTGGAGCGACTGGAATCCCGACGCGGGGTTCAGATGATCGCGGAACCGCAGGAACTCCATCGGCGCCATCGTCTCGAGCACCGAGATCTGCGCGACGAGGATCTTCTGGATCTCCAGGATGCGGCGCAGCAGCCAGCGCGCCGGCCGCTGCTCGTCCCGCTCGATGTGGCGCATGGCCGCATCGAGCTCGTGGAGGATCTGCTTGAACCACAGCTCGTAGACCTGGTGGACGATGATGAACAGCGTCTCGTCGTGCTCCGCGGGGTCCGACTGGCACACCTGGAGCGCCGTCAGCTCCGGCACCTTCAGATACCCGCCGTACGAGAGAGTCGGGCTCCCGCCCGGTCCGCGCCCGTTGCTCAGAAGGCCCCCGTCCGCGCCTCGAGATGACTCTCGGAGGCGCGCGTGTCGATGATGCGGGCGATCTCGTCCAGAGTCCGGTCGACTTCGTCGTCGGAGGTGTAGAAGTGCGGCGAGACGCGGATCCCCGCCCCGGGCCGGTAATCCACCAGGAAGTTGCGGCGGATCAATTCCTTCGAGACGGCGAGCGCCTCGGGCACGGCCAGCGCGACCGTGCCGCCGCGCCGCGCCGGATCCTCGGGGGCCGTCACGGCCCAGCCCCGGGCACGGGCGCCTTCGATCAGCCGCGCGGTCTGATGCACCGACTTCTCGCGGATCCGGTCGACGCCGATCTCCAGGATGATGTCGTACCCGGCGCGGCACGAGTAGAGCGCCGGCACGTGCGGCGAGCCGTTCAGGAACTTCGCCGCGCCGCCCGCGTAGCGGATCGGCCCCGGCTCGAAGGCGAACGGCTCGGCGTGCGCCGCCCAGCCGGTCATGACCGGTGCGAGCGAGGGCGCGAGATCGGGACGGACGTAGAGATACCCGGCGCCGGGACCGCCGCAGAGCCACTTGACCGAGCCGCCGACCGCGAACGAGGCGCCGAGACGCGTCAGATCGATCGGCACCGTGCCCGCCGCCTGGTAGCAGTCGAGGATCACGTGCGCGCCGACCTTCGCCGCCTTCTCGCAGATCGCCGCGGCGTCCATGATCCACGCCGACTTGAAGAGCACGAGCGAGATGGGAACCAGCAGGGTGCGCTCGTCGATGGCATCCACGATCCGCTGCGTGTCCACGCCGATGCCGTCCTCGGACGGCACGACCGTGATGCGCGCGCCGCGCCGCGCCTGCGCCTCGTAGATGTACATGATCGACGGGAACTCGAGGGACGAATAGACGATCCCGTTCCGCTTCGGCGTGACGTCGATCATGGACAGAATGACCTGCTGCGCGATGGCGACGTTCTGGTGCATCGTCACCGACCCGGCCGCAGCGCCGAGGATGCGCGCCACGGTGTTTCCCACCGTCACCGGCATCTCCCACCAGGCGTCCGACCAGGCGCGGATCCCCCGCTCGGCCCAGAGATCCGTGAACTCCTTCATGCGATCCCGCACGCCGCGCGGCATCGCCCCGAGCGAGTTGCTGATCATGTAGACGCTGCGCTGGAGGATCGGGAACTCCTCGCGCCACCGCAGCAGATCGTCGGTCATCGCGCGTATCTTAACCGCACGCCGCTTCGAGGGACGGACTGCGGTTCCCCGCCCTGTCGTAGGCCCTCACGCGATAGCGGTAGGCGCGCCCCCCGACGACGCCGCGGTCCGTGTAGCCGAGGGCGCGCACCGAGGTGAGGTGCACCCAGTCGGCGCCGCTCTCCGAGCGCAGGATCTCGTAGCCGTACACCCCCTCGTTGTCGCGCGCCGCGGACCAGGAGAGCCGCACCCGCCCGCCGCGGTCTTCCGCGGAGAGCACGGAGCCGGCGGGCCAGTCCGGCGGCACCGGGTCGTCGGAGTCGGGAGCCTGGATCTCCCCCTGCGGCCAGAGCACGCAGACGACGGTTCTGAAATTCTCGTCGAGATTCTTGCAGATGTTCCCGTAGACGCAGCGCACGATCCGGTCGGCCCGGCCGGCGGCCAGCTTGCGAACCCAGTCCGGATCGGCGAGCAGCGCGCGGGCCATGCCGATGAGGTCCACGCGATCGGCCGCGAGCAGCGATTCCGCCAGCTCCGGCGTGCGGATCTTCCCCGTCGCCACGACCGGCGCCGTCTGCCCGCGCCCGCGGAGAAAGGCGCGGATCCCCTCGGCGATGTGCACGTTCGCCCCGTCGGGGTAGCTGGCGCCGGGCATGCACCGGTCGCCGGAGTAGCCGGTGTAGGGGTACAGCGGCACGCCGGGTTTGTGGATCGCGTCCTCAAACTTTCCGCCGACGGAGATCGAGATCCACGCCGCCCCATGCTCGGCGAGACGCAGCGCGATCTCGCGCGCGTCCTGCACCGTGTAGCCGTCCTTGATGCACTCCTCGCCGTCGAAACGAACCCCGACCGGGAAGTCGGCCCCCGCGTCGGCCCGTACGCGGTCCAGGACCTCCCCGGCGATCCGCATCCGGTTCTCGAGCGAGCGCCCGTATTCGTCGGGGCGCCCGTTCAGGGCCGAGAGAAACGACGAGAGCGTGTAGGCATGCGCCATGTGCAGTTCGACGGCGTCGTAGCCCGCCTCGCGCACCCGACGCGCCGCGGCGCCGTACTGCGCCACGATCGCGCGGATCTCGTCCTTCGTCAGGTCGCCGATCTTCTGCCGCCAGCCGGAGCGGGCGATCTTCAGGAAGTGAATGATCTGCGCCGCGATCCTGGGCTCGCCCGCGCCGCGCATGGCGCGAAGCATCTCGCGGTGCCCGGGGATGAACTCGTCCCCCGACATCCGCAGCAGCGGACCCGACTTGCCGCCGTGGACCGACATCGCCTCCACGACGATCAGCCCGGCGCCCCCCTTCGCGAACCGGACATAGCGGTCGCGCACGGCGTCGTTCACGACGCCGTCCTCGCCGGAGAGGCGCGTGACCATCGCCGGAAGCACGATCCGGTTCGGCAGCGTCAGGCCGGCGACCGGATACGGAGTGAGGAGCTTCATCGCTCCTCCAGCAGCTCCCGCGCGATCAGGAGCTTCTGGATCTCCGAGGTGCCCTCGTAGATCCGCAGCGCGCGCAGCTCACGCCAGATTCTCTCCACCGGGGTGCCGCGCAGGACACCGGCGCCGCCGTGGAGCTGCACCGCCAGATCGGCGACGCGCCCCGCCGTTTCGGTGGCGGCCAGCTTGGCCATCGACGAGGCGCGCACGGCGCGCTCGCCCCGGTCGAGCGCCCTGGCGGCCTGCGCCACGAGCAGCCGCGCCGCGGCCAGATCCGTCGCCATGTCGGCGAGCAGCGATTGAACGCCTCCGAACTCGGCGAGTGGCCGGCCGAACTGCACCCGTCCGCGTGCGCGCGCGACCGTGTCATCGAGCGCCCTCTCTCCCAGGCCGATCGCCGCCGCGCCCACGGTCACGCGGAAGCGCCCCAGCGTGGCGAGGGCGATCTTCGATCCCTCCCCTTCGGCACCGAGGCGCCAGCGCTCCGGCACACGGCATCCGCGCAGCACGATCCCGCCGATGGGATGCGGCGCCGTGGCGCGCAGCGGCCGCGCTCGATCGACGCCGGCGTGCTCGGCCGGGATCACGAATGCCGAGAGCCCGCGTGCGCCCGAGTCGGCTGGCCCGGTGCGCGCGATGAGACAGAAGAACGAGGCGATGGGGGCGTTGGAGATGAGCGTCTTCTCGCCTTCGAGGATGTAGTCCCCGGACGCGGCATCGCGGCGGGCGGTCGTTGCGATGGCGCCCAGATCCGAACCGGCTCCCGGCTCGGTGATGGCGATCGCGGCGATCGCCTCGCCGCCGGCGACGCGGCCGAGCCACTCGGAGCGCTGCTTCTCCGAGCCGGCGAGCGCGATCGGATACGAGCCCAGCCCCTGCATCGCGAACATGAGATCGGCGAGCCCCGATTCGTACGCGAAGAGCGAGCGCAGCAGGCAGAGCGCGCGGACGCCGACGGTCGCGGCCTCGGGAACGGCCTCCCCCTTCGCGGGCGTCCACCGTCCTGCGGACCAGGCGGCGGGTACCGTCCAGGCGAGATACCCGGCCCGGGCGAGTGCGGCCACCGTCGTCCGCGCGAGCCGCGCTTCCCCGGCGGAATCGTCCGGCTCCGCGGTCAGCGGCGCGAGTTCGCCGCGCACGAACGCCAGGGCCCGCGCGCGCAGCTCCGGGAACCCCTCGCCCAGGAGCGGGGCGAGCTCGGCGCTCATCGGCCTCCGGGGCCGCGATATTTCGGGTCGCGCTTCTGCGTGATGGCGTCGTACGCCTCGCGCGCGTCCGGGTGCTCCATGCAGAGCGCCTGGGCCTGCGCCTCGATTTCCAGCGCGTGCTCGAGCGACGCGCCGGCCTCGCGGTCGAGGCACTCCTTCGTCATTCCGAGGGCGAAGGCGGGGCCGGCGGCCAGCCGCTCCGCGAGTGAGCGCGTTTCGGCGGCGAGCCGTTCCGAGGGAACGACCCGGTGATACAACCCCCATTCCAGCGCCTGATCGGGGGTGATGAACTCGCCGAGCATCAGCATCTCCGTCGCACGCGCCAACCCGATCGTCCGGGGCAGCAGCCACGCGGCGCCCATGTCCGCCCCGGAGAGCCCGACCTTCGTGAACAGAAAGGCGATGCGCGCCTCAGGGCAGCCGATGCGGAAGTCCGACGCCAGCGCGATGACGGCGCCGGCACCCGCCACGACGCCGTTGAGCGAGGCGATGACCGGCTTCTTCAGGCGGCGCATGTTCAGGATGAGCCGGCAGGTCATCCGGGTGAAGGCGAGCCGTCCCGGCGCATCGGTCTCGAACAGCGGCCCGATGATGTCCCGCACGTCGCCGCCGGAGCAGAACCCGCGCCCCGTGCCGGTGATCACGACGACGCGCACCGTGTCGCGCCGGTCGAGCGCCTCGAAGAAGCGCGTCAACTCGTCGTAGAGCTCGAACGTCAGCGCGTTGAGACGGTCGGGGCGATTCAGCGTGATCGTGCCGACGCCGTCCGACTCCCCGTAGAGGAATCCTCTCGGAGTCACAGAACCGCCGTCCCGTCGATTTCGACGCGCGCGCCCGGCTCCAGGAGCCCGGCGACCTGCACGAGCGTCATCGCCGGATAGTGAGTCCCCAGCAGACCTCGCCAGATCTCCTTCAGCTCCCCGCGCGCGGCGCGGTACTCCGCCGTGTCGAGCACCATGATCCGAAGGGAGACGATCCCCTCGGGCCTGCCGCCCGCGGCCTTCACGACATGCACCAGATTGCCGAGCGCACGCGCGAACTGGGTCACGAAGTCGGGCTCCAGGACACCGGAGGCGTCCCAGCCGATCTGACCGCCCAGATGCAGCACCGGCCGCACGCCGTCGACGACGACGCCGTGCGCGTAGCCGACCGGACGGGCCAGCCCGGGTGGATTCACGATCCGCGTCGTCATCGGCTCGTCTCCATCAGCGCTGCAGCGCGCCGCCGTCGAGGACGATCGCCTGCCCGTTGATCCCCGCCGAATCCGGCAGGCACAGCGTCACGATCGCCGCCGCGACCTCGTCCGGAGTCATCAGCCGTTTCTGGGGGTTCGTTCCCGTGATCTCGGCCAGAGCCGCCTCGCGGGAGCGGCCTGTGGTGGTCATGATGCGCTCGATGGTGCGGTCGGTCATCGGGGAATCCACGTAGCCGGGACAGACCGCGTTCACCGTCACCCCCTTGCCGGCCAGCTCGACCGCGAGCGCCCGGGTGAGGCCCACGACGCCGTGCTTCGAGGCGCAGTACGCGCTGACATACGCGTAGCCGGTCCGGCCCGCCGTCGAGGCGACGGTGACGATCCGCCCGAAGCCCCGCTCGAGCATGCCGTTCAGGGCGGCGCGCACGACGAGAAACGTCCCGGTCAGATTCACCGCGATCGTCTCGCTCCAGATCGCATCGGTCGTCTTGCGGATCGGCGCCGACGGGGAGATCCCCGCGGCGGTCACGAGAATGTCGGCGCCGCCGACTTTAGAGAAGAGCGCCGTGACGGCGGCCGGGTCCGACACGTCGCAGACGAGGGCGGTGCCCCCCGTTTCCCGCGCCACGCGCTTCAGCGTCTCTTCGGTGCGGCCCGCCACCACGACCCGGGCCCCCTCCGCGGCAAGACGGCGCGCCGCCGCGGCGCCGATGCCGGTCCCGCCGCCGGTGACGAGCGCTGTCCGCCCTTCCAGCCGCCGGTCCGTCATGCGGCGACCCTCATGGCGCGACCGCGAGGCGCGTCAGCGTCGCCACGAGCACGCCGGTCGCGCCGGCCGGCCCCAGGTCGTGTGCCCCGTCGGACCAGGAGGCCGGAGACATGTCGAGGTGGGCCCACGGTGTCTTTCCGGCGAAGTGGCCGATGAAGAGCCCGCCGGTGAGCACGCCCGCGCCTTCCCCCGCCCGGCCGGTGTTCTTGAGATCGGCGATCTTCGACTTGAAGAGATCCTTGTACTCGTCGTCGGAGGGGAACCGCCAGACCTTCTCGCCCGAAGCCTGCGCCGCCGCCTCGATGTCGGAGAGCAGCCGGTCGTCGTTCCCGACGAGCGGCACGCGGATACGGCCCAACGCCACGAGCGCGGCGCCGGTGAGAGTCGCCGCGTCCACGATGCGCGCCGCTTTCTCGCGCACCGCCAGGCTGACGGCGTCGGCGAGGACCAGCCGACCTTCGGCGTCGGTGTTCCCGATCTCGATCGTCGTCCCGTCGAGGGCCCGCACGACGTCCCCCGGCCGGATCGCGTTGCCGCCGATCGCATTCTCCGCGACGGCCAGGTAGAACCGCACCGGGCGCGAGGGGCGCAGCCTGCCGACCGCCCACGCGACGCCGAGCAGCGTCGCCGCGCCCCCCATGTCCTTCTTCATGAGCAGCATGCTGTCGGCGGACTTCAGGTCGAGACCGCCGGTGTCGAAGACGATCCCCTTCCCGCAGAGCGCGAGCGCATCGCCGGGCTTCGGCCCTCCGCGGTATTCGAGCACGATCATCCGGGGCGGGCGCGCACTGGCGCGGCCGACGGCGGTGATCGCCCCCATCCCCATCCGCCGGCAGGCCTTCGCGTCATGAACGGTGATGCGCAGCCCGGCGTCGTGCGCGACCTTCCGCGCGGCTTCCTCGAGCTCGTCCGGCCCCATGTCCTCGGCCGGCGTGTTGATCAGGTCGCGCGCGAGCGCGATCCCCTCGGCGAGCGGGACCGCCTGTTCCGCCGCCGAGCGCCAGGCGGCGGAAGCCCCTGTGACGGTGACGCGAGGCGCCGGGGATCCCGCGCGCGAGCGGTACCGGTCGAACCGGTAGAGCGAGCGGTGCAGCCCGAGGATGACCGCCTGCGCCGTCTCTTCCGGGAGTCCGGCTGGCAGGGAGAGCGTCGCCGTGCGCACCCGCTCCGCAACGAGCGCGCGCCCCGCCGCGCCGATCCTGCGCATCAGCGCATGCGGGTCGTTCGTGCGCGCCGGCTGGACGGCGACCAGCAGCGGGGCACTGATGCGCCCCAGGGTCGGGAGCACCGCGACAGGGCCGCCCTTCCACTGCCTGCGGATCTCGGTCGCGATCGCGGGGGGGAGCCGCCGGCCCGCCCCCGCTCTCCCGGTCGCCCTGCCCGCCGGGAGCGGGTCATAGACGACGAGAGCCTCGGAGCGGCCGCCGGCCGCTGACTGAATCCTGATCGGAATACATTCCTCCCGCGCGGCGCGGCGCGCGGGAGATTATGGACGATTCCGGCGGGAGTCCGGTATCAGCGGGCGGCGGGATGGCGGACCGAGATACGTCCTGCCACGAACTCGTCCATCAGACCGAAGGCCGTCTTCGCTTCGTCGCGCAGCAACTGCAGCACGACGGGGGCGTGGGTGAGATCCTTCTCGCGGCCCATGCGCTCCAGCTCCTTCGCGACCGCCGAGAACCGATCCGCGCCGACGGTGGCGGAGCTGCCCTTGAGACTGTGCGCCACTTCCCGCAGCGTGTCCGGCGCGGACCCCGAGATCGCCCGGGCGATCGCCTCGAGCTGCTCCCGAGCCGACTCGCGGAACAGCGCGAGCGTCTCCTTCAGGAACTCTTCGTCGTCGAGGGACCGGTCGAGCGCAAGATCCCAGTCGACGATCGGAAGCGCGGCTAGTGAGGCCGACAGATCCGTCTGTTGATCCGGCATAACGGCAAAGTGTCCTACCCTTCCGCAGCAGCCCCGGGGACGCGGCCGTGCTCCGTTGAATGTAGGTTCGGCGCCGGTTCCGTCAACAGCGCGGGGCGCCGGCGCATGCGGCGATCGCTTCGGCGATCCGGCCGGCCTGTTCCGGCGTCGTGCAGGACGGCGGCACGGTGTAGAGGACGTCGCCGAGCGGCCGCAGGAGAACTCCGAGACGCGCGGCGAGCTCCCTCAGCCGCAGGGCCCGGCCGGCGAAGTACCCGCCCCCTCCGGACTCCTCCGGGCGCAACTCCACCGCGACGACGCCCCCGAGCGCTCTCACGTCCGCAACGCCGGCGAGGCCGCGGCACGGGGCGAGCGCGGCGACGATGCGATCTCCCAGACGCGCGAGGCGCGCGGGGGTCTCTTCCGTGCGGCAGAGCGCAAGCGACGTCGACGCGACGGCGCAGGCGATCGGATTCGCCGTCATCGAGTGGCCGTGCAGGAACGCGCGGCTGCGATCGCGGCTGAGGAACGCCTCGTAGATCTCTTCGCTCGCAAGCGTCGCCGCGAGCGGCAGCATTCCGCCGGTGAGCCCCTTCGCGAGACAGACCAGATCGGGGGCGACCCCGGCCGCGTGGGAGGCGAAGAGCGCCCCGGTGCGCCCGAAGCCTGTGAAGACCTCATCGGCGATCAGTGGAATTCCGAAGCGGTCGCAAAGCGTGCGCGCGTCCTTGAGAAACCCGGGCGCGTACATCCTCATGCCGGCCGCCCCCTGTACCAGCGGCTCCAGGACCAGACCGGCGACGCGGCTCCGGTGCTCGTGCAGGACGGACTCGAGCCGGCCGGCGTCCGGCGGCACGAGCAGGGCCGGGAAGCGCATCGGCGCCCACGGCCCCCCGAACGGCTCGGGGTCCCCGATGCTCATCGCGCCGATCGTGTCGCCGTGATAGCCCCCTTCGAGCGCAACGAAGAGGGCGCGGCTCACCTCCCCGCGATGCACCCACATCTGGCGGGTCATCTTGAGGGCCGTCTCCACGGCGGTGGAGCCGTCGTCCGAGAAGAAGACGCGGGAGAGCGGCCGGTCGAGCGGGCCGTTCCAGGCGGCGAGCAGATCCTCCGCCAGCCGCACCGCGGGCTCGTGCGTGGTTCCGGCGAAGAGCACGTGATCGAGCCGCTGCGCCTGGAGGCGCATCGCCTCGACGAGCGCCGCATGTCCGTGACCGTGCAGACAGGTCCACCAGGAGCTGACGGCGTCGATGAGCGTGCGGCCGTCCTCGAGCGTCAGCACCGCGCCCGACGCGGAGACCACCGGCAGCGGCGCGGTCTCGAGGCCATGCTGAGTGTAGGGGTGCCAGAGAGCGCGCGCGTCGCGCGCCCCGAGACCGGAGCTCATGGCAGGAACACCTGCCGGAGCTGCCCGATCGCGGGCGCGCGGCGCAGCGACGCCCCGTCCAGCGGCTCGATCTGCGGCAGGGACACGACCACGGGCACGCCGGAAAGTCGTTCGAGGGTCCGCCGGTTCGAGCGGTGCTCGGGCCCTGCGAGCACCAGACAGGCCGGCTCGAGGGCGCGCGCACGGAGCGCTTCGAGTGTGAGCAGCGTGTGGTTCAGGGTGCCGAGACCGCTCGAGGCGACGAGGACGATCCGGGCCGGGGGCGCGGCGACCGCAGCCAGCCATTCGGCCTGCGTCGCCTCGTCGGTCAGCGGGACGAGCAGGCCCCCCGCGAGCTCGACGATCAGCCCATGAGGCGCTTCGCTCCGCAGACTTTCCAGCCGCTCGGTCAGCGCCTCGATGCAGATCTCGATGCCTGCGGCGTGGGCGGCCTCGTGCGGCGACGCTGGCAGCGGCAGCGAGACGAGTGGAGCCGGCAGCGATCCGGCCCCCGTGAGACGCGCGACCGTCGCGGTGTCGCTCTCCTCCCCTGTCTGGACCGGCTTCCAGTAGAGGGGCCGGGACGCCGCCGATGCCCCCGGGAGCTCGGTTCCCGCGAGGAGCAGCGCAGCCGACGCGACAGTCTTCCCGATGCCGGTTCCAGTGCCGATCACGAAGACGAGCGGCGCGGCCTCCACGCGGGACGGGTGTTCCACGGAGACCCTCGCCGCCCTGCCGATCGCGCCGCGGACTTCCTTCGCGAGCCGGTCGAGCAGGGCTTCGCAGTGATTCGCGTGCACGACGATGCGCAGGCGCGAAGACCCCTCGGGCACCGTCGGGGGCCTCACCGCGTGCAGCGCGAAGCCTCGCTCGCGCAGATGCGACGCCACCGCACTGGCCGCCCGGGAGGTGCCGATCGGGACCGGAACGATCGCCGCCGCCGGCGCCGGAAGCGACAGCGCAGCGGCCAGCCGGTGCGCCAGCCTTCGGATCCGTGCGCGCTCGCCTTCGGCCGCGCGCGCGAGCGCGATCGCCGCGGCGAGCGACGCCGCGAGGGGCGGCGGAGGCGCCGTCGAATAGATGAAAGGCCTGGCCCGGTTGAGGAGCGTTTCCTGGAATGCGCGGCTTCCGATCGCGAATGCGCCCCCCGCTCCCAGCGCCTTGCCGCCGGTGACGATCCGCCCTGCAAGTCGCTCGTGTCCCGCGATTCCCGCGGCCGCGCAGGCGCCGGCGCCCCCCGGGCCGATGACCCCCGCCGCGTGCGCCTCGTCCACGAGAAGCCACGCGTCTTCCTCCTCGCAGATCCCGGCGAGGTCGGCGAGAGGCGCCGCGTCGCCGTCCATGCTGAAGATCCCCTCGGTCACGACGAGGCGGCGCCGGGCGCCGCGCGTCCTCCGGAGGGCCGCCCGCACCGCCTGTGCGTCCGCGTGAGCCGCTACGAGGACGTGCGCCCGCGAGAGACGCGTCGCGTCCACGAGGGACGCATGGTTGAGCGCATCCGAGACGATCGCGTCTCCGCGCCCCGCCAGCGCGCACACGGCGCCCAGATTCGCCTGGTACCCCGACGCGAAAAGGAGCGCCGCCTCCGCTCCCAGCCAGGAGGCCGCGGCCTCCTCCGCGGCCGCGTGGTCGGGGCTCCCGCCTCCGAGCAGCCTCGCCGCACGGCCGCCGGCACCCGAACGCTCCAGCGCCTCGCGCGCCGCGGCGAGGACCTGCGGGTGTCGGGAAAGGCCCAGGAGGTCATTCGACGAAACGTCGCCCTCGGTCTCGGAGCCGGGCGCGGGCAGGTGACGGCGGAGGGCGCGCGACTCGAGCGCTGCCAGCGCCTCAGAGAGCGTCGTGTCGAGCCGGGAAGGCATCGAGGCCGAGGCTCCGAAGCAGCCGCGCATCCCGATCCGGCGCCGGGTTCGGCGTCGTCAGGAGCTCATCGCCGACAAAGATCGAGTTCGCCCCGGCAAGGAAGCAGAGCGCCTGCGCCTCCTCGCTGAGCGTGAGCCGGCCCGCAGAGAGCCGCACCACGGCGCGCGGCATCAGGATCCGCGCCGCCGCGATCACGCGCACCATGTCCTGCCACGGCACCGGGGGCTCGTCGGCGAGCGGCGTGCCCGGAACGCGAACGAGGGCGTTGATCGGCACGCTCTCGGGCTGCGGGTCGAGACCGGCGAGCGTCGCGAGCAGCTCGGCGCGCGCGCGCAGGCCCTCGCCCATCCCGAGAATGCCGCCGGAGCAGACGGCGAGTCCGGCGCGGCGGACCGCGGCGAGCGTCTCGAGCCGGTCCTGCTGGGTGCGCGTCGTGATGACTGCAGAATAGAAGCTCCCGCCGGTGTCGAGATTGTGGTTGTAGTAGTCGAGACCAGCTCCGGCGAGCCGCGTCGCCTGGGAGTCGGTCAGCATGCCCAGGGTCACGCAGGCCTCGAGGCCCTCCTCCTTCACGCAGCGCACCATGTCGAGGACGCGATCGAACTCGGGTCCGTCCTTCACCTCGCGCCACGCCGCCCCCAGACAGAACCGCTCGGCGCCCTCGGCCGCCGCCCGGCGCGCGGCGTCGCGCACTTCTTCGACGGGGAGCAGCGCCTCGCGCTCGACAGGGGTCTTGTAGCGCGCGCTCTGCGAGCAGTAGGCGCAGTCCTCGGGACAGGCGCCGGTCTTGATGGAGAGCAGCCGGGAGCGCTGCATCCGCCGCGGATCGTGGTGCCGCCGATGCACCGACGCAGCCTCGAATACGAGATCGAGCAGCGGACGGTCGAGAAGCGCTTCGACTTCCGCCACGGTCGGCGCGGCGGCGCCGGCGCGGGGCTGGTTCATGCGCGCGCGATCCTACCCCAACGGCGCGGGGCGTGTGCTACATTGCCGGCCGTCGTCCAGAGGAGGTCCGCATGGTGCCGATCGACCTCACCGGCAAGACCGGAATCGTCTTCGGCGTCGCGAACAGGCGGAGTCTTGCCTGGTCGATCGCCCAGCGGCTGGCCGACGCCGGCGCGCGCCTGGCCTTCACTTATCAGGGCGAGCGGCTGAAGGAGGGCGTCGCCGATCTCACGGCGTCCCTCCCCGGCTCGCTGCTCCTCGAGTGCGACGTGAACGACGACGCGCAGCTCGACGCCGTCTTTCAGGAAGCGGGCAGGCAGCTCGGCGGTCTCGACGTCCTGCTGCACAGCGTGGCCTTCGCCCGGAAGGAAGACCTCGAGGGGGCGTTCCTCGACACGCCGCGCGAAGGGTTCGACGTCGCGCTGCGCACCAGCGCCTACTCGCTGCTCGCGACGGCGCGCCGCGCGGCGCCTCTCATGAAGGATCGGGGGGGCGCGATCCTCACGCTGACCTTCATGGCCAGCCAGCGCGTGTTCATGAACTACAACGTCATGGGCACCGCGAAGGCGGCCCTGGAGCAGATCGTCCGGCAGCTCGCCTGGGAGATGGGCGAATCGAACGTCCGCGTGAACGCCCTGTCCGCCGGGCCGATCTCGACCCTGTCTGCCCGTGGGATCTCCGGATTCACGGACATGCTGGAGCACCACCGGTCGAAGGCGCCGCTGCGGCGGAACATCACGGCAGACGAAGTCGGCTCCGCGGGGCTGTTCCTGCTCTCCGACCTGGCGAGCGGCATCACCGGCGAGGTCCTGCACGTGGACGCCGGCTACAACATCATGGGCATCTGACCGGCCGTTGACAGGCGCGCGGCAGTGCCGATAATGGCGCGGTCTCTGAAGCCACCATGCCGGGGGAACCGCTGATGTACGTGCCCAGCAGAATGTTTCTCACGAAGGGAATCGGCAAGCACAAGGAGAAGCTCACCTCGTTCGAGATGGCTCTCCGCAAGGCCGACATCGCGCCGCTGAACATCGTGCGCGTCTCGTCGATCTTCCCTCCGCGCTGCAAGATCATCCCGAAGAAGGACGGCCTGAAGCACCTGAAGCCCGGGCAGATCGCCTACGTCGTGATCAGCGAATCGGCGACGAACGAGCCCCATCGCCTGATCGCCGCGTCGGTCGGCGTCGCGATTCCTTCGGATCGCGACATGCACGGCTACCTCTCGGAGCATCATTCGTTCGGCCAGGACGAGGAAGCCGCCGGCGACTACGCCGAGGATCTCGCGGCGTCCATGCTCGCGACGATCCTGGGGGTCGAATTCGACCCCGAGAAGTCCTGGATCGAGAAAAAGCAGCTCTGGAAGATCAGCAAGGAGATCTTCAAGACGGCGAACATCACGCAGTCGGCGATCGGCGACAAGAGCGGCCTCTGGACGACCGTGCTCGCCGGCGCCGTGCTCCTTCCCTGAAACGCAAAGACCCCGGGAGGCTCCGCAGAGATGACGACACCGAGAGAGCGGCTGAGGATGCGGCGCAAGGGCCGTAAGAAGGTCAAGGCCCGCGCGAAGCGGCTCGCGGCGGCGAAGGGGGCGGCGCGCAAGGGAAAGCCGGCGGGGCGCTAGCCCGCTCGGCGCGCCGTACAGGAAAGCGGCGGGATCCTCTCCCCCAGGCCGAAGAGGGATCCCGCCGGAAGTGGGGCCGCCTCACGCCCTGAGTCGACCCTCGTTTTGCACCCGGCCGGTTTTTTCCCGCCGGGCTGACCAACTCGACGCCCCTGTGAGTGCAACCGTGCTGCCACGCCTGCCCGGGTGGAGGCGATCGACAGAAACTTCTGATTCGACGGTGCTTGTCGAGCCGGCGGTTCCCGTCCGGCAGAGGTGGGTGTCGGGTGATCGGGCAGCCGTGGCCGAAACACCTCGGGCGGTGCTGTCCGAGAGGCGCGCCGCCGGACCGCTGTGCCCGGAGAAGGGGTCAGCCGCGGGCCAGGTGGCCCAGACGGCTCACGACCTGGCTCACAAGCCGGCGGTACTCCGAGGTCTTTCCCTCGCTCAGATTCCGCTGCGCTTCGTCGAGACTGGCGGCCAGATCTGCGTGGCCGAGGCCGAGCAGATCCTGCCGGGCGGCGTCGAGCCTGGATCGCAGGAGATCGAAGTCTCCGATCGCGAGGCTGTTGAGGCGGAGGATGATCTCCCGCGGGGTCGCCACGGGCGGCGTCTTCAGTGTTCCCGGGCCGCCCGGGCGGCGGTCTCGAGCGCTTTCAGCATCGCGCCGCGCTTGTCGTAGAGCCGCTTCTTCGGGCGGGGCTCGCAGGTCTCCATGAGGTAGGCGGTCAGGAGCGGCAGCGCGACCGTCGCATCCACGTAGCAGACGATCATGTCGGGCAGGCCCTCCTCGGACACCTTGCCCCACGTGTGCGCTTCGCCGGGGGTCGCGCCGGAGAGGCCGCCGGTGTCGGCCCGCGCGTCGGTGATCTGCACGAAGTAGTCGTGGCCCGATTCCTCGATCATCAGGACTTCCTGGAGCTGCGGCTCGGTCTGCAGGAGGAAGTTCTTCGGGCTGCCGCCGCCGATGATCCAGGCCGCATGCTGCCGCGCGTTGCTCTTCGCCTCGTAGACGATCGCCGCCGTTTCGTTGACGTCGAGCGAGACGTCGATGCGCGGTCCCATTCCGCGGAGCCGGCGCGCGGCGACGTTCATGCCGATCGACGAATCCCCCGGCGACGGGACATAGAGAGGCACGCCGCACCGGTAGGCCGCGGCGACGACGCTCCGGTCGCTGCGCCCCAGCGCCTTCGCCCGCTCCGCGACGGCCCGGCCGAGCATGTAGTGCATCTCGGCCGTTCCCATCTCCTTCTGGAACGGCGGGCTGTCCATCAGGGCGTAGATGAAGGCATCGGTCTCGAGCAGCACGCCGTAGTCGAAGAAGACGTCGTAGATCCGCACGATCTTCTGCTTGCGCAGGGTGACGTCGTTCTCGTACGGATTGCCGACGAACATCCCGAGATCCAGCCCGTGGTGAATGTCGTGGTAGAGATTCGCCCCGGTGCTGATCACCCAGTCCACGAAGCCCGCTTCCATCAATGGCACCAGCGACGACATACCGAGACCCGCCGGCGTCATCGCGCCCGTGAGGGAGAGGCCGACCGTCGCGTCGGTGCGCAGGATCTTCCTGGCAAGGAGCTGCGCCGCCTCGCGCAGCCGCGCCGCGTTGTACGCCAGAAACGTTTCGTCCATCAGACGCGCGACCGGCATCCCCCGGCCGATCGCAGGCGGATCGATCCTCTTGCGTCCGTGCAGCGGTTTGGGCATGCGCGCACGTTATACCGGCGCTCGATCGGCTTTCAACCCCGCGCGCAGCCCGCGTAGAATCGCCCCGGAATGACCCCACCGCGCGCTCCCCGCTCGCAGGCCAGCCTGTTCGATGCCCCGGCGGCGCGGGCCGCGATCCAGGATCCGGCCGCCGGCGAAACGCCGCTCGAGACCGCGGCGCTCGCCGCGGCCGCCGCGAGCGCCGCGTCTCCGAAGTCGAAAGCCCGGAATTCAGCTCCCGACCCGGAGCCCGGGGCGGAGTCCTCGCCGGCGAGGGGCCCGCGCCCGGCGCCCCCGAGGACGCGCGAGACGGCGCAGTCGCTCGCCGCGCGCCAGCGCGAGATCTCGATCTCGGAGTTCTTCACCAAGAACCGCCATCTGCTCGGCTTCGACAACGCGCAGAAGGCGCTGCTCACGACGGTGAAGGAGGCGGTGGACAACGCGCTCGACGCCTGCGAGGAGGCGGGGATCCTGCCCGATCTGGCGATCGCCATCACCGAGATCACCGAGGAGCGGTTCCGGGTGAAGGTGACGGACAACGGGCCGGGCATCGTCCGCGCCCAGATCCCGCGGATCTTCGGGCAGTTGCTCTACGGCTCGAAATTCCACCGCCTCAAGGCGCAGCGCGGCCAGCAGGGCATCGGCATCTCCGCCGCCGGGATGTACGGGCAGCTCACGACCGGCCGCCCCGTGTCGATCGTTTCGAAGACGGGGCGCCGCGCTCCGGCGCACGCCTTCGAGATCCGCATCGACACGAAGCGAAACCAGCCCGAGGTGCTGACCGACAAGGTCACGGAGTGGGACGCGGATCACGGCACGAGCGTCGAGATCGAGCTGCTGGGAGCGTACAAGAAGGGGCGCCGCTCGGTGGACGACTACGTCGAGCAGACCGCCCTCGCGAATCCGCACGCGCAGATCGAATACCTCTCGCCGAAGGGCGAGCGCTTCGTCTTCGAGCGCGTGACGCGCGAGCTGCCGAAGGAGGCGCTGGAGATCAAGCCGCACCCGTACGGCGTCGAGCTCGGCACCCTGATGAAGATGCTCAAGGAGACGAAGGCGCGGAACCTGCGCAGCTTCCTGCAGCAGGACTTCAGCCGTGTCTCCGGGGCGATCGCCGATGCCATCTGCTCCGGCGCCGGCGTGCCCTCCACCCGCGCCCCGGGCGGCGCGTCCCCTTCGGAGATCGAGCGGCTCCATGCCGCGATCCCGAAGGTGAAGATCATGGCGCCGCCGACGAACTGTCTTTCACCCATCGGCGAGCAGCTGATCTTCAAGGGGCTTCAGTCCCGCGTCGCGGCCGACTTCGTGACCTCGGCCACGCGGCCGCCGGCGGTCTATCGCGGCATGCCGTTCCAGGTCGAGGTCGGGCTCGCCTACGGCGGCGATCTGCCCGCCGAGGAGCTTGTCGAGGTGTACCGCTTCGCCAACCGCGTTCCGCTCCAGTATCAGCAGGCGGCCTGCGCGGTCACCAAGGCGGTCCTGACGACCGACTGGCGCAGCTACGGACTCTCCCAGTCCAAGGGGGCGCCGCCGACCGGCCCGATGATCGTATTCGTCCACCTGGACTCGGTGTGGGTCCCCTTCACCTCCGAATCGAAGGAGGCGGTCGCCCACTATCCCGAGATCATCAAGGAGCTGCGTCTCGCCCTGCAGGAGTGCGGGCGGCGCCTCGGCGGATTTCTCCGCCACCGCCGCCGCGTCGCCGACGAAATGAAGAAGCGCTCGTACATCGAGAAGTATCTGCCCCACATCGGCGAGGCGCTCGGAGAGATCCTGGCGCTGTCGACGGCGCAGCGCGGCAAGGCGGTCGAAAACCTCAAGGACATCCTCGAGCGCTCCCGCAAGCTGTAGCCCGGGCCGCGCCCGGCCGGCGCGTCCCTAGAACTGGAAGTAGATGAAGGCGTCCGGCCGCTCGCGCGCAAACGCCAGCGCTCCGAGCACGCACCCCGTCAGCACCGCCGCGCGGACCAGCGGCGTCGCCAGCCAGTCCCGCTGCGTGCGCTCCTTCACCCAGGCGAGCAGGTGCGTCACGACGATGATCGCCATGATCGCCAGGATCGAGATGCGGAACGCCCCCGCCTGCGTCGGTGCGCGGAAGCCGACCATGGTGCTGTAGAAGGTCATCGCGTCGCCGAACGACTGCGAGCGGAAGAGCACGAGCCCCAGCGAGTGGAACAGAAAGGTCCGGGCCATCCGGACGCCGTCCATCAGCACGCCGGATACGCCGGTTCCGGGCGGGATCACCGCGGGTCCGCCGGCGGCGACCCGGCGGTCCTCGAGCAGCTTCTCGACCGCCAGCACGAGACCCACGTAGAGCCCCCACACCGCGTAGGTCCAGCCGGCGCCGTGCCACAGACCGCCGAGGAACATCGTGATGGTGAGATTGACGTACGTCCGGAAGCGCCCCTTGCGGTTGCCGCCGAGAGCGAAAATGTAGAGGTAGTCGCGCAGCCAGGACGAGAGCGAGATGTGGCATCGGGTCCAGAACTCGCGCATCGTCCGCGCCAGGAACGGGTGGTTGAAGTTCTCCTGCAGGTCGTAGCCCAGGATGCGCGCCGAGCCGATGGCGATGTCGCTGTAGGCCGCCATGTCGCAGTAGAGCTGGAAGGCGAAGGCGACGGCGCCGACCCAGCAGGCGCCGGCGCCATAGCCGGCGGGGTTGCCATACACCCGGTCCACCACGCCGGCGAGCGAGTCGGCGATGACGATCTTCTTGCCGAGTCCGAGGGCGATGCGCGCGAGGCCGGTCTTGAGCCGCCCGGTGCTCCAGACGTGGTCCTTCTGGAGCTGCGGCAGGAAGTGCATCGCACGCTGGATCGGCCCCGCCACGAGCTGCGGGAAGAAGGCGACGAACAGGGCGAAGTCGAGCAGATTCTTCCGCGGGGCGATGCGGCCCCGATAGACCTCGATCGTGTACGACAGGGTCTGGAAGGTGTAGAAGCTGATCCCCACCGGCAGGAGGATCTGCAGCTCCGGGATCGACACCGGCACGCCGATCGTCCGCATGAGGCTGTCGAACGAATCGATGAAGAAGTTCCCGTACTTGAAGTAGCACAGCATGCCGAGCTGGCCGACGCAGCTCGTGGCGAGCGCCGCCTTGCGCACGCCCGGCCGCGGCGAGGCCATGACCAGGCCCACGACGTAGTCGAGCAGCGTCGAGAGCACGAGCAGACTCGTGAGCCCGATGTTCCACGACATGTAGAAGTAGTAGGAAGCTGCGAGCAGCAGCCACTTCCGCACTTCGCGCCCCGACAGGGACCAGTACAGGGCCGTGACGACGATGTAGAACCCGAAGAACGTCGCCGACGCGAAGTTCACGGGCGCGCCTTGCGCGGCCGCGGGGCCTCCGGCAGCACGCCGCCGGCTTCCATCTGGGTCGTCACCAGCGCCGCCGCCTCTTCGTGGCCGGTCGCGTTCCAGTGCCCGTCCCCGGAGAGCACCCAGTTCGGCCGGCTGCTGATCTCGACGATCTGGTAGCCCTCGTTATTCAGCAGCCGCGCCAGGGCGCCGTCGCGGTCACCGGGCCGGTAGATGATCATGCAGACGAGCGCGATGTTGCGGCGGCGCAGGTCGTCCCGCAGAGACTGGAGCGAGGCGGGCACTTCGAGCACCGCCGCGCCGGCTCCGGCGCCGCCGGCCGGCGCGGAGCCGAGCCCGATGCCGGCCAGCACCGGCCGCGCGGAGCTCCAGGCGCGAAAGGCCAGGTGGTCGCGCCACCAGGCCGGAGGATTGAGCAGGGGGCTGTTCGTCACCCGCATCCAGGACCAGGCGTGCGTGCGCATGAAATCCACCGGTCTCCCCGGAAGGAACCGGTCGGGCGCGAGGCGGTAGCCGGCGGAGAAGTCGGGGCTGATTCGCTCCGATGGGGTCAGGAACTTGTCGTACTGATTGACGGCGATCACGACGACGTCGGGGTCGAGCTGGTCGAGCTCCTCGCGCACGATGTCGCAGACCTGGTCGATGTGATACCCGGTCTGGCTGAGGTTGTAGACCTCGACGCCTTGCGGGAAGCGTCCCGACTGGGAGAGGCGCCGCTCGAGCCGGACATGAAAGAGATCCTCGTCGCGCGCCACGCCGAGGCCGAATGTGAACGAGGCGCCGCCCACGACGATGCGGAGCGCCTCCGGATTCGTCTTGACGAAGTCGCGCCGGTCGCGGAAGCCCCACGCGTTGGTCCGCACCGGGTACGGCTCGAAGCAGCCTTCGCGGGCGCACCAGGCATCCGTGGACGGAGCATGGCGATAGCCGAGCATCGCATCGGCGACGAAGGCGCCGCGGCCCCAGTACGTGCGGGTCGCCTCGCTCTCGTGGAAGAAGACGCGAAGCCCGACCTCTGTGAGGAGCGCCCCGATCAGGACGCCGATGAAGACGGATGCCGTCTTTCTCATCGGGAAACCGTCAAGGTACGCGTCCGCCGGCGCTGAATCAAGTCGGCCGAAAGGGCCCAGACGGCCCGGAATGCGCCGATTCCGCCGATCACCATGTGCTCCCGGGCAGGGATCGGCAGGTGCCGCACCGGGCCCCGGCTCTTCAGCGCCCGGTGCAGCCTGAGCGACTCGGTGAACGGCACGATCCGGTCGGTCGTGGTGTGGGTGACGACGACCCGGCCTGGAATGTCCGGAATGACGGACGCCGGCGAGAGCCGCCACAGCTCCACGAGGAGGGCATTGTCCAGCGCACGGACCCTGTCGATCGCCCGCACCGGGTCGGTCTCCCGCTCCAGCGCCTCCAGGCGCCCCGCCTGCGACGGGTCCAGCCGGGAGGAGATCAGATCGAGCGCGATGCGGCGCACCCAGGGATCGGGGGTCATCGTCCGGCGCACCCCCGACTCCTCGCAGACCCCGGTGAGGGCGAACGAAATCAGATCCCGCAAGTCGTACGGCCCGCCGACGGAGTAGATCGTGTCCAGCCGGGTGGCTCCGGCGTCGCGCGCCGCGGCGACGAGCAGCGGCGCCGCGGTGTACGAAAAGCCGGCGGCCGAGAGCGGCAGGTCCGGCCCCGCGAGATCGCGCGCGGACGACAGGAGACGCCCCACCGTCGCCGCGTCGTCAGGCTGGATCCGCAGGGCTTTCCACGAGGCGACCTCCGGCACGATGACGAGCATCCCGGCGGCGGCGAGATTCCGCCCGAGAGCCACGAGGCGCGGGTCGGCCCTGCCTTGCTGGGCGAGGCCGTGAAGGGCGAGCAGGGCGGCGCGGGGCGCGGAACCGGACGGCCGGAACAGAGTCGTCGGCGCCGGAGCCGCGGGAGGCTCGACCGTCACCATCTCGACGGGCCGGCCCAGCCTGCCGAGCAGGCCGGTGCGCCCGGGCGCCGCCGTCTCGACCGCGACGGCGAAGGCGAGAAACCGCTCGGAGGTCATGCGTCGACCTGGTCCGCGAGCCGCTGCCACTCGTCGTAAAGGGTCGCGATGCGCTCCTCGGCGCCCCGGCGCTCGTGAGCCGCTGAGCGCGCCCTCTCAGGATCCGAGTAGACCGCCGGATCGGTCTGGCTCGTTGCGATCTCTTCGAGACGGGACTCTTCCGCGGCGATCTCCTCCTCCAGGAGGCGCAGTCTGGTGCGCTGAGGCCGCAGCGCCGCCTCGCGCCTCTTCGCCTCCTCCCGCTGCGCGCGGCGCTCGGTGTCGGCCCTGCGCCGTTCCTCGCGGGCGGCCTCTTTCCCCGCGACGGCCGCCCCGGCCGGGGCCACGGGCTCCGCACGCAGCCGGCCGGCAGCCGGCCGCGCCGGACCGCCGCCGGCCGGCCCGGAGGCGCGCCGGCTCACCTGCTCCTGCCAGTCGTCGTAATCGCCGAGGTGCACTTCGAGGCTTCCGGCCGAAACCGCGCAGATCTTCGTCGCCAGGCGGTTGATGAAGTAGCGGTCGTGCGAAATGAAGATCAGCGTTCCCGCGTACTCGGCGAGCGCGCCCTCCAGAACTTCGCGGCTTTGCAGGTCCAGATGGTTGGTCGGCTCGTCGAGCAGCAGCAGATTCGCCGGACGCAGGAGCATGCGGCACAGTGCGACGCGCGCCCGCTCGCCGCCGGAGAGGACGGCGATCTTCTTGTCCACGTCGTCTCCGTGGAACAGGAAGGCGCCGAGCAGGGTACGCAGCCGGGGACGGATCTCGTCGGGAGCTCCTTCGGCGGCCGACTCCAGGATCGTGCGCTCGGGATCCAGGTTCTCGAGCTGGTGCTGCGCGTAGTACGCGAGCGTGATGCCGTGGCCCAGCAGCCGCTCGCCCCCCTCGAACGGCAGCACTCCGGCCAGCAGGCGAAGAAGCGTCGTCTTCCCCGCCCCGTTCGGCCCGACCAGGGCGATCCGGTCGCCGCGCGCCGTGGTGAAGTCGAGGCCGTCGTAGACCGTCTTCGCGCCGTAGCGCTTCACCACGCCGCGCAGCGAGATGGGAACCGCGCCTCCGCGCGGCGGCGCCGGAAAGGCGAGGCGCATCGTGCGCGACCGGCGCGCCGGCGCCTCGATCCGCTTCATCTTCGCGAGGAGCTTGACGCGGCTCTGCGCCTGCCGCGCCTTGGTGGCCTTGGCGCGGAAGCGCTCGATGAATCGCTCGATCTCGGCGACGCGCCGCGCCTGCTGCGCCGCCGCCGCTTCCTGCTGCTCGCGGCGCAGCTCGCGGATCTCGAGAAACGCGTCGTAGTTGCCGGGATACAGGGTGAAGCGGCCCGCGTCCAGCTCGCCGATCTCGTCGGTCATCCGGTTGAGGAAGACGCGGTCGTGGCTCGCGACGATGATCGCCCCTTCGTAGTCGGCCATGAACTCCTCGAGCCAGTCGAGCGTCTCGAGGTCGAGATGGTTCGTCGGCTCGTCGAGAAGCAGCAGGCCGGGCCGGGCGAGCAGCAGCCGGGCGAGGGCCACCCGCATGCGGAATCCGCCGGAGAGGGCGCGCACCGGTTCGTGGAGCTGCGCCTCGCGAAAGCCGAGCCCGCTCAGGATCGCCCGCGCCCGCGCCTCGAGCTCGTAGCCCCCGCGGGCCTCGTACCGGTGGCGCAGATCGCCATAGCGCGCGAGCAGCCGCTCCGACGCCTCGGGATCCCCCGGCTTCTGCAGCGCCGACTCGACCGACTCGATCTCCTCCTCGAGGGTGCGGATCTCGTGCTCCGCCTCGAGCGTCTCGGCGAGAATCGAGCCGTCGGGCGACGCGACGATCTCCTGCGCGAGATAGCCGATCGACTGCGCCTTCGGGCGGAGGATCTCCCCCGATTCCGGGTGCTCCTCTCCCGCCAGGATGCGCAGCAGCGTCGTCTTTCCGGCGCCGTTCGGACCCACGAGCCCGACGCGGGCCTCCGGACGGATCTGCCAGTCGAGCCCCGAGAACAGGACGCGCCCGCCGTACTGCTTCGTCAGTGAGTTGATCCGGACCATGTCGTTCGTCCGCCGGGGCGCCGCCCCGGCGCGCGCGCTCCGGAGGTGTACACTGGCGAGCCGATGTCGGGCCGCCGGGTCGTTCCTCTGATCATCGCCGTCGCCGCTGTTGCGGTCGGGGCGTTCGTCGTTCTGGGCCGGGGAGTTCCTGCGCCGCTCGTGATCGCGCCGCTCGGGGAGGCGCAGGATACCCGTACCGACTTCCCCCTCCAAGTCGAGCACTGGTCCGAGCCGCGGGTGGCGGCGCTGCGGCATCAGGAGGGCCTCGACCAGGTCGTCGCCGGGGCGACCGGGGAAATCGACGGCTTCCGGCGGCTCATGCACTGGGCGCGCTCGCAATTCCCAGTCGGCGATCCCGAGCCGTATCCGCCGTCGAACGGCGTCGGGCTGCTGGCGGAGATCCGTGGCGGCCGCACCGGCGGCTTCTGCGGCCAGTATTCCTACCTGCTCGCCGACGCGCTCAAGTCCTTCGGTCACTGGAGCGTCCGGTTCGTCGAGCTGGAGAACGAGGCCGGCGACGGGCACTTCGCCGTCGAAGTCTGGTCCACCGAGGCGGGGCGCTGGGTCCTGCTCGACCCGACCTACGACGTGCTCTACACCGGCCCCGACGGCGCGCCTCTGTCCGCGCTCGATCTGCACGCGGCGCTCCTCGCGGATCGCGACTCCGAGGTGACGGCGGTCGAAGGCAGCCCTCCGCCGAAGGACGGGAAGCGCGTGGCGGATCTGCCGCGGCGCGGGCTGGAGCAGTACCGCAGACTGGCGGTGTCGCTGCGCTCCGACAACGCGCGGCTCGACACCCCACCGACGCTCGCCGACAGGGAGAGGACCTTTTTGCGATGGGACGGACCGCGGCCCGACGGCAGTCCCGACGACGGCCTGCGCTTCCGCCACCTGAACTTCACGCTGGGAGGCGCGCGGGTGTCCGACTTCTATCCGCCCGTCGGACAGGTGCACTGTCTCGTCGACGGGATGAAGGACGGCGTCGCGACCGTGAGATTCGAGACGCGCGGCACGTGGCCGCATTTCATCGGCTATCAGGTGCGCATCGACGGCGGCGTGTGGCGGCGCACCGCCGCGACCGTCGAATGGACGATTCCGCAGGACGGCACGATGCACCGGCTCGAAGTCGCGGCCGTGAACGCCGCCGGGCTCGCGGGGCCGGTCTTCGGGCTCACCGCCCGGCGCGGCTGATCAGCGCACGCGCGCCGGCAAAACCGCCCCGCCCCCGGCCGCGACGTCGACGACCATCCCCTGCGCCGCACGGTCGCCGCGCAGGTAGCCGAGCGCGATCGGCGCACCGGTGCGCGGATCGGGGGCGGTGCTCGTCACCCGCCCGGCGTCCTTTCCTTCGTGCCGGAGCGCGGCGCCGGGAGTCCATCCTGCGGGCAGAACCGCGCGCATCGGATCGCGCGCGGCGACCGGCGCGGAGTCCGCCAACGCGAGCCGCACCAGCCGGCGCGACACCTTGTCGTACGTGTTCAGCCGCGCGACGACTTCCTGGCCGATGTAGCAGCCCTTGCTCAGGCTGATGGCGGCATCGAGGCCGGCTTCCCACGGATTCCAGTCCTCGGTGATCTCCGCGCCGGCCTCGGGCACGCCCTCGTCCACCCGCACGGCCTGGCGCGCGATCTCCCCGGCCGGTCCGCCTCCCGCCGCCGCAGCGGCCGCGAAAGCGGCGCTGAGGAGATCGTTCACGCCCGGGCTCTCCGCGAGCAGCAGCACCGACGGCCGGGGGCCCGCCTCCGCGACGATCGTTGCGTCCATGCCTTCCACCGGAACGCCGGAAATGCGCCCGGGCTCCAGGGCCGCCGGCGGCAGACCCAGGGTCCGCGCCACGGCGTGCACCTCGGGGCCGGCGATCCGGATCGCGCCGCCTTCGCCGCTCAGATCGGTGAACCGGACGTCGTCCGCGAGAACGTATTTCGTAAGCCACGCGACCAGACTCTCCCGCCGCGCGGGGCTCGTGATCATCAGATGGAAGTCGCCGCAGTCGGCGAGTGTCACCGCGTCGAGCAGCCGGCCTTTGGCGGTGACGAACGCCGCCAGCCTGCTCGTTCCCGCCGCGAGGCCGCGGACGTCCTGCGTGCACATCCGGTGAAGAAACTCGCGGCGGTCCTTCCCGGTCACGCGGAAGCGCCCGCAGGCGGAGGCGTCCATCGCTGCGGCACGATCCAGCAGCGCGAGCGCCTCGCGGGTGGGATCGCCGAAGTCTTCAGGGACCTCGACACCGGCAAGGCTTCCGGACCGGGCGCCCGCCTGCCGCGCCGCGGCAGCGAGTGGAGATCTGCGAAGCGCCGCCGGGGCTGCCGCTTCGCCGGTCAGGAGACGAACTCCGGCTCGATGCTGGCGGGCAGCGCCCCCGCTTCAAAGCCGCGCTGCAGGAACAGCCGGACCGCCTGCCTTCCCTGCTCGCCGAGATCCTGCGTCCAGGAGTTGACGTACATGCCGACGAACTCGTCGGCGACGCCGCGATCGAGACCGCGGGCCCACTCGAGCGCGTAGTCCAGCGCGTCCGCGCGGTGCTCCAGCGCGAAGTCGATGCTGGCCCGCAGCAGCCGCGAGAGCTCGCTCATTCGCGACGCGCCAAGGTCGCGCCGCACCGCGTTGACGCCGAGGGGCAGCGGCAGCCCGGTTTCGCGCTTCCACCACGCGCCGAGATCCGTGATGAGATGCAGACCCGCCTCCGGGAACGTGAGCTGCCCTTCGTGAATCACGAGACCGGCGTCGGCGGCCCCGTCCCGCACCGCTTCGAGAATCCGGTCGAACGGCACCACGCGGGCCTCGAAGTCCGGCAGAAAGAGCCGCAGCGCCAGCGCCGCCGAGGTCATGGTGCCGGGAATCGCGATGACCTTCCCCGCGAGGGCTTCGCGGGTCATGGGCGCGCGCGCCACGAGACGGGGCCCGTAGCCGTCCCCCATGCTCGCGCCGCATGGCAGCAGGGCGTAGCGGTCGGCGAGATAGGCGTATGCGTGCACGGAGACCGCGGTCACCTCGAGCTCCCCCTTCATCGCGCGCCGGTTCAGCGTCTCGATGTCCTGGAGCACGTGAGTGACCTCAAGATCGCCGGTCGGGATCCGCTGGCGGGCGAGGGCGTAGAACATGAACGCGTCGTCCGCGTCCGGCGAATGGCCGATTGTGATCTTCATGAGTCGATTCTCGCGCATGTGCGCCTCCGCCGAAAGCGGCTTATCCTGTGCGCTCTTCCCGAAGAGCGCAGACAGAGATGACGACCCCTTCAGGCAAGGATCCCGCGCAGGCGGTGGAGATCCGGCGCTCCGGCGACCGGGGCGAGTCGAGGAACGGCTGGCTCCACAGCCGCTTCTCCTTTTCCTTCGCGGATTACTACGACCCGGATCAGATGGGGTTCGGTCCGCTGCGCGTGATCAATGAAGACCGGGTCGCTCCGGCGTCCGGCTTCCAGCCGCACTCCCACCAGAACATGGAGATCGTCACCATCGTTCTGCAAGGCGCGCTCAGCCACGAGGATTCCACGGGCGGCCAGGGCGTCCTGCGCGCCGGCGAGGTCCAGACCATGACCGCCGGCACCGGAGTCGTGCACTCCGAGATGAACGCTTCGCCCGATGAGCCGGTGCACTTTCTGCAGATCTGGATCATCCCCGAGCGGCGTGGCCTGCACCCCGGCTACACGCAGCGCCGCATCGTCCCCGAGGACGCGAAGCTGGCGCCGGGCCGCTTCGTCCCGGTCGCCTCGGGCCGGGGCGAGCCCGACGCCCTCCCGATCCACCAGGACGCATCGATCCGGATCGGCGCGTTCGAAGCGGGGGGCTCCTCGAAGCAGTCGGTCGGCTCGGGGCGGCGCGCGTACGTCCATTTCATAGACGGAGCCGGCAGCGTGAACGGCGCCGCGCTCGAGGGCGGCGACGCGGTCAAGCTCGTCGATCCCGGCGCGGTGACGATCGCCGCGCGCACGCCGGCCCGCGTGCTGTTCTTCGACCTTCCATGACATCGCTTCCACGGACCTCCGGAGAGATTCGCCTGCGGCGACAGATCACCCGGCTCCTCACCCCCGCGCGCGCCGCTGCCGTTCTGCTCTTCGCCCTTGCGGGCGCCGCGGCCCCCGCCCAGACATGGGAGATCGACTCCGATCACACCTCGGCCGGCTTCTCGGTCCGCCACATGATGATCTCCACGGTGCGCGGCAGCTTTCGCAAGGTGACAGGGAGCACGACGGGCGATCCCGCCAGACCCGCCAGCCTGCAGCTCACCGCGACCATCGACGCCGGCTCGATCGACACCGGCATCGAGAGGCGCGACCACCACCTGAAGAGCGGGGACTTCTTCGATGTCGCCAGGTTTCCCACGATCACCTTCAAGTCGAAGACGGTGGTCTCCGCCGGCTCCGGAAAACTGACGATTACGGGCGACCTCACCATGCACGGCGTCACGAAGGAGGTGGTGCTGCAGGTCGAGGGACCGACCCCCGAGGTCAAGGACCACGACTCGGTGAAGATCGGCGCCTCCGCGACGGCGACGATCAACCGGCAGGATTTCGGCATCGCGTACGACTCGACCGGCCTCACCGTCGGCAACGAGATCAAGATCACGATCGACGTTGAGCTGCGGAAGAAGTAGGCCGGGTGCGCGCGATAGCGGTCGCCGGGCCGATCGCCGACGTCATCGAGGCCCGGCGCCGGCAGATCGAGACCGACCCCGAGCGGGAGATCCTCTACATCGAGGACGGGGGCGGGAACTGGCTCTCAGCCTGGATGGACCGCGAGGCGTTCGTCGCCTGTCTCGACGCGCTGCTCGACAACGTGCTGCGCCACGGCGGCCCGTGGGGCCGCATCACCGTCACGGCGGAGCCGGTGCCGGGGTCGATCCTCGTGCGGGTGCGCGACAACGGCGCCGGCATCCCCGAGGCTGTCGCGGCCGACGCCGCCGCGGGTAAGCTCCCCGCGGCGAGCGGTCTCGGCCGTGTGGCCGGGATCGTCCGGGCGCACGGCGGCCGCCTCGCCATCAGCTCGCATCCCGGGGCGGGCAGCGTGGTGAGCACCTGGTGGCCCGCCGCGCCTCCCGCGCCCGTCGTCTGGAAAGGACGGGCCTCGTGACGATTCCCCAGGAGGAGCTTCGTTCCCTGAGCCGGGAGCAGTCCGAGCGGCTTGTCTCCGTGCGGCGCGATCTGCACCGGCATCCCGAGCTGGGGTTCACCGAAACGCGGACCGCGGCGCGGATCGCCGAGACCCTCGCCCGTCTCGGGATCCCCCACCGCACCGGCGTGGCGAAGACCGGCGTCCTGGCGACGATCCGCGGAACCGGGCGCGGCGCGAACGGGGACGGCCGCGCGGTGCTTCTGCGGGCCGACATGGACGGGCTTCCGCTGTCCGAGCTGAACGAAGTTCCCTACCGCTCGGAAAGCGACGGGATGATGCACGCGTGCGGCCACGACGGCCACGTTTCGATCCTGCTCGGAGCGGCCGAGCTCCTGCACGCGACGCGCGACCGCTGGGCCGGAACGATCCGACTCGCCTTCCAGCCCGGCGAAGAGGGGTTCGGCGGCGCCGTGCCCCTCATCGAGCAGGGCGCCCTCGCCGATCCGGACTGCGGCAGCGCCTTCGCGCTGCACATCTGGAACTCGCTGCCGGTGGGCACCATTGGCATCCGACCGGGACCGGCGATGGCGGCGGTGGACGAGTTCACGATCACCGTCGTCGGGCGCGGCGGCCACGCCTCGGAGCCGTTCGCGACCGCGGATCCGATCGTCGCGACGGCGGCGGTCGTCGGCGCGCTGCAGACGATCGTCTCGCGCAATCTCGACGCCCAGGACGCCGCCGTCTGCACGGTCGGCTCGATGCACGGCGGCACCACGCACAACATCATCCCCGAGCGCGCCGAGCTGGTGGGCACGCTGCGCTCGTTCCGGCCCGAGGTGCGTGAAATCCTGCGCCGCCGGGTCACGGAGATCAGCGAAGGCATCGCCGCCTCGTACGGCTGCCGCGCCGCGGTGAACCTGCACCCCGGTTATCCCGCGACGGTGAACGACGGTGCGATGAGCGCCCTGGCGACGCGCGCCGCCGCCGGCGTCGTGGGGGACGGCAAGGTCACCCCCGCAAAGCCGGTGATGGGCGGCGAGGACTTCTCGTACTTCCTGCAGAAGGTGCCGGGCGCCATGATGTTTCTGGGCTCCGCGAACGCCGAGCGCGGCCTTGCGCACCCGCACCACTCCCCGCGCTTCGATTTCGACGAGGCGTGCCTGCCGACCGGGGTCGAGCTGATGTGCAGCGTCGCCCTGCGCGCCCTGGCCGAGGGGCCGTAGCGCCGCGCTTCAGGACTCGAGAAAGGCTCGCAGCATCCAGGCCATTTTCTCGTGCTGCTCCATCAGGCCGGTGAGGAAATCGTTCGTGCCGGCGTCGTGGTGCGTGTCGCCGGCGGTCACGAGATCGGCCCGGAGCTGCCGCACCATCGCTTCGTGATCTTCGAGGAGATTCGCGATCATCGTGCGGCCGTTCGGCACCTTTCCCGGATGCTCGTTCAGGCGCGCGAGCTTCGTGAACTCGGCCAGCGTGGCGGTCGCAACGCCGCCCAGCGCGCGCGCCCGCTCGGCCACCTCGTCGGTGATCTCCTCGATCGCCGAGTACTGCGCCTCGAAGAACTTGTGCAGGTCGTTGAACTGGGGCCCGGTGACATTCCAGTGGTAGTTGCGTGTCTTCGTGTAGAGGACGTACTCGTCGGCCAGAAGGCTGTTGAGGATGGCAACGACGGCTTTCCGGTCGGCATCTCCGATGCCGATATTCGTGGTCATGGATGAGACTCCTTTCGCGGCGGCCCTTCAGGCCCCTCAGACAGACTAAGCCGGGTCGCCGATTCTCTCAACCGCGCTGTACACGTTGCACCGCCCCTCCCGCAGAAACGCCGCGAGCGTGAGATTCAGCTCGACGGCCAGATCCACCGCGAGGGTCGACGGCGCCGAGACGGCGGCGACGATGGGGATCCGCGCCGCGGCCGCCTTCTGCACGATCTCGAAGCCGGCCCGGCCGGACACCATCAGGATCGCCGTCTCTTCCTCGCGCGGCAGGCCTCCTTCGAGGCACAGCGCTCCGATCGCCTTGTCCACGGCGTTGTGCCGGCCCACGTCCTCGCGCACGACGAGCGGCGCGCCCCCCGCATCGAAGATCCCCGCGGCGTGCAGACCGCCGGTGCGCTCGAAGGCTCCCTGCCGGCTGCGCAGCGCACCGGGCAGACCCGCGAGGACCGCGACCGGGACCGGCGTCTGCCCCGCGTGCGAAGCCGGCAGCGGCTTCACGGTGGCCCGCACCGACTCGATCGTCGTCCGCCCGCACAGACCGCACGCGGCGTTCGCGAGCGTCGTGCGGCGCAGCCTTTCCCAGTCGGGCGGCCGCGCGCCCGCGAGGGTCGCCGCAACGACGTTCGCGCGCTCCGGGTGATCCGGATCGGGACAGCGGGCCAGCGTCCCGATCTCGTTCGCCCCCCGAATGAGCCCTTCGGTGAGGAGCAGCCCGGCCGCCAGATCGAGGTCGTGGCCGGGGGTCCTCATCAGCACGATCAGACTCCGCCCATCCACTCGGATCTCGAGCGGCTCCTCGATCGTGACGGGGTCGCGCCGCACCTCACCGCGCCCCGGCCGCTCCACGACGGTTCTCTCGCTCCAGAGCGGATCCGTTGGCTCCCGGCGCGGGCTCATCGTCCGTGCATTCTCGCGGCTGGACCGGGGCTGGGCAACCGGCTACCCTGCCCGTCATGACCGTGGAACGCCGCGAAGGCATCCGCAACGTCGCGATCGTCGCTCATGTGGACCACGGCAAGACGACGCTCGTCGACGCCCTGTTATGGCAGTCGGGGATCTTCCGCCAGAACGAACAGGTCGCTGAGCGCGTGATGGATTCCATGTCCCTCGAGCGCGAGCGGGGCATCACCATTCTGGCGAAGAACACCTCAATCCACTGGAAGGGCAGCCGGATCAACATCGTCGACACGCCCGGGCATGCCGACTTCGGCGGCGAAGTGGAGCGGACCCTCAAGATGGTCGACGGGATCCTGCTTCTCGTAGACGCCTCGGAAGGCCCTCTGCCTCAGACGCGCTTCGTGCTGCGGAAGGCGCTGGAGGCAAAACTGGCACCGATCGTCGTGATCAACAAGATCGACCGCTCGGACGCGCGGCCCGCCCAGGTGCTCGACGAGATCTACGATCTGTTCATCGATCTCGATGCCGACGAGGACCAGCTCGGCTTCCCGGTGCACTACGTCAACGCGCGCGCCGGCACCTGCCGCTCCGCCGCCGACGCCGAGGAGACGGATCTCGCGCCGCTCTTCGACGAGATCCTGCGCAGCGTGCCTCCGCCTGCATTCAACCCGGCGGCGCCGCTGCAGGCCCTCGTCACGAATCTCGACTGGAGCGACTACGTCGGGCGGCTGGCGATTGCGCGCGTCGTGAACGGGACACTCGCCACCGCGTCGCCCGTGGCCGTCTGCCGCGGCGAAACCGACGGCGCGGGCGATGCGTCCCCGGTGCGCGGCAAGATCACAGTTCTCTACGGCACCGAGGGGCTGAAGCGCGTCGAAATCGAGAAGGCGGGCCCCGGCGACATCGTCGCGATCGCCGGTCTGGCCGAGGTCGGGATTGGCGACACCATCACCGATGCCGAGACGCCGCGTGCGCTCCCGCGCATCCAGGTCGACGAGCCGACGCTGCAGATGGTCTTTTCGGTGAACGACTCCCCGTTCTCGGGGCGCGACGGCCGCTTCCTCACCTCGCGCCACCTGCGCGAGCGGCTGTTCAAGGAAGCGCAGCACAACGTGGCGATCCGCGTCGAGGAGACCGGCTCCCCCGATGCGTTTCTGGTCTCGGGGCGCGGCGAGCTGCAGATGGCGATCCTCATCGAAGTCATGCGCCGCGAAGGCTACGAGATGCAGGTCGGCAAGCCGGAGGTGCTCCTGCGTACGGTGGACGGAGTGCGGCACGAGCCGATGGAAGTGCTCACGGTGGACTGCCCCGAGGCGTACGTCGGCGCGGTCACGCAGAAGGTCGGCCAGCGCCGCGGCCGGATGACCCGCATGGTCAACCACGGCACCGGGCGCGTGCGTCTCGAATTCCGCCTGCCGGCCCGCGGACTGATCGGCTTTCGCACGGAATTCCTCACCGACACCCGGGGCACAGGCATCGCGAATCATCTCTTCGGCGGCTGGGAGCCGTGGCAGGGAGACATCGCGGGGCGCCTCACCGGCGCGCTCGTCGCGGACCGCCCGGGACCGGTGACCGCCTACGCGATCGAGCATCTGCAGGACCGGGGCGAGATGTTCGTGTCGCCGCGCGACGAGGTCTACGAGGGGATGATCGTCGGGGAGAATTCCCGCGACGCCGATCTCGCGGTGAACATCACCAAGGAAAAGAAGCTGACGAACATGCGCGCGTCCACCTCCGAGGAGACGACACGGCTCATTCCGCCGAAGATCCTGAGCCTGGAGCAGTGCATCGAGTTCCTGGCCGAGGACGAGACGCTCGAAGTGACCCCGAAGTCGCTGCGCCTGCGGAAGAAGCTGCTCAAGGCGGTGGAGCGCAAGCGGGCCGAGTGATCCGCCGGCTGATCGCGCGCCCCGCCGCGGCCCTTGCGGTCGCCTGGGCGCTCCTCGCCGCGACTCCGGCGCCGATCCGCGAGGTGATGCCTCCGGACGAGCCGCGCTTCGCCCTCGTGGCGGAGGAGATGCGGCAGGGGGCGGCGGCGGGGCGGACAGACGGACTCGTCGTTCCGCGACTCGCCGGCCGCGTCTACACCGACAAGCCTCCGGTGCTCTTCTGGCTCGTCAATCTGGCCGCGCTGCCGTTCGGCCGCATCGGCGAGACCGCGTGCCGGATTCCGTCGCTGGCCGCCTCTCTGATCGTGCTGCTCCTGACGGCGCGCTGGACGCGCAGGCTGACCCGATCGCCGGAGCTCGCCCTGACCTCGGGGCTCATGCTGCTGACGACCGTCGAGTTCTTCCAGCGCGCGCAGTGGTGCTCCACCGACATGCCGCTCGCCGGTCTGACACTGGGCGCCGGCACGCTCTGGAGCGAAGCGCTGCAGCGGGAGGCCGCGGGCGGCGGCAGGGCCCGCGCCGCGATCGCGCTGGGCTGGCTGCTCGCTGCGCTCGCCTGCCTCACGAAGGGACCGCTGGGCCTGCTCTGGTCCGTGCTCTGGCCGGCGGCAGAAGCGCTCGCCCGCGGCGCGCCCCGCGGGCTGCCGCGAATCGTCTCCGTCCCGGGCATCGCGCTTTTCGCCGTGATCTGCGGCGGCTGGCTCGCCGCCGCCGAACGGATCAGCCCCGGTTTCGTTTCGGCGGTTCTGCTGCACCAGAGCCTCGAGCGCTACGTGAACGCCTGGAACAACGTGCAGCCCTGGTATTTCTATCTCTATCAGCTTCCGCTCGATCTGATGCCCTGGACGGTGCTCCTTCCCGGCGCACTCGTCGTCGCCTGGCGTCTGCGGCGCCGCGCCGACGACGCGGATGCGATTCCGCTTCGCGCGGCGCTCTGGCTGCTCGCGCCGGCAGTGGTCTTCTTCTCGCTGTCCACCGGAAAGCGCGGCGTGTATCTGCTTCCGGCGTTCCCCGCCGCGGCCCTGCTCGCCGCGGTGTCGGCGGCGCGGCTGCGCGGATGGGGCCGCGCCGCGTCCGGGGCCGCGCTCGTTGTGCTCGCCCTCATCTCCGCGGGCGCAGGAGCGGCCGCCGCGGCCGGGCTTCTTCCCGCGTCTCAATCGCTCGCGCGCATCCCGGAGCCGCTCGTTCGCTCTCTGGGAGCCGGTCTCCTCGCCGGCGGCCTGATCGCCGCCGCCGGAGTCGTGCTCTGGGTGCGGCGGAAGGAAGCCGGCGGCGGGCTGGCGCTGGCGCTCTCGTTCGCTCCGACCTTTCTCGTCGCCGCGACGCTCGGCGGGGCGGCGTGGAGCGCGCATCAGGCGGCGGCGCCGTTCGGCGCGGAGGTCGCGGCTCGCGTTCCGGAGGACATGCGAATCGGTGTCGAGCGGGGAAAGTTCGAGCTGATCCTCTGGTATGCCCGCCGCGGCGGTTTCGAGTGGGAGGACCCGCAGGACCTCTCCATCAGGCTCGCTTCGGGAGAAGCCGGCTGGGTGCTCATCGAGAAACCGACCTGGGAGAGAATGCGCCCCGGCGGGGACTGCGGCTCGCTCGAGCCGGTCTGGGAAGGGCGTATCAGCGGAACGTCGTATGTGCTCGCGCGCGCCCGGACGCTCCGGGCCGCGCAACAGAGAAAGGACGAGGGGACCTCATGAGCTGCCTCCGTGCCGGTGCTGCGGCCGCGGCAATCGTTTTCGCTGCGGGATGTGCAACGGGACAGTCCGCCGCGCCTCCGCCGTCCCAGCGGCTGGTGGACCTCTTCACGATCGAGTCCCTCGCCGGGAGCGCCGTGCCTGTGGGAGCGGCGGCGGAGCCGATCCGCTGGAAGTTCGACGCGCCGATTCCGGCGGAGCGCCCCTTTGCGAAGACAGGCGGGTGCGAGGCGGGGCCCGGGGTCGCCGGTCTCACCGTCCGCGAGGGTCATCTCGTGGGACGCGCGACGAGCGACCATCCGATCCTGCACCTGCCCGCGGCCGAGAAGCTGACGTCGGCCGATCCGCTGCACGCCGTCGAAGTCCGGATGAAGTCGTCCCAGCCCGGCACCATCGCCGTCTCCTGGGCCCGGCACGGGCCGCTGGATCTGCAGCACGAGCTGGACGAGGCACGGGACTTCAACTGGAAGCCGCAGATCCCTCTGATCTCCGACGGCACGATGCACACCTACACGATGACCCCGCAGTTCCCCGTCGCGATCCGCGACGTGCAGGACCTTCTGGTGCGTCCGACCGATGCGCCGGGGGCGGAGTTCGAGATCGAGTCGGTCCGGCTCGTCTCCCGCAGCGAGCATCTCGCCCGGGTGCCCTCCGGCCCCGGCTGGCAGGGTCTCGGCGAGATCTACATGGAAACGCTCGTCAGCCGGACTCCCGAGAGTCTGCGCTTCACGGTCACGCTCCCCGAGAAGCCGTGGCTCGACCTCTCGGTCGGGACATACGAGGATCATCCGGTCACCTTTCATGTGACTGCCGGCGCCGGCGGCTCCGAGTCGCCGGTGCTCACGCGCACCGTGACCCGGCCGCACGCCTGGGATTCCGCACCGGTGGATCTTGCGCCCTGGGCCGGGAAGACGGTCACGCTCGCCCTCACGCTCGAGTCGGACGGCGCGGGCCGCGTCGGGCTCTGGGGCGCGCCCGTCGTCCGCTCGCACGCCGGCTCGGCGCTCGCCGCCGGCGGAAAGCCCGGCGCGCCGCGCGGAGTGATCCTCGTGTGGGCCGACACGCTGCGTCGGGATCACCTCGACTTCTACGGCTACGAGCGCATGACGGCGCCGCATCTGTCGGCGATGGGAGCCGAAGGGACGATCTTCGACGACTGCGTCTCGCAGGCGACGTGGACCAAGGTCGCCACTCCCTCCATGATGACTTCGCTGCCTCCGCTCTCGACCGGAGTGCGCACGTTCTACGATCGGCTGCCCGCCTCGGCCACGACGATGGCCGAGGTCTTCCGCGAGGCCGGCGCGGCGACCCTCTCGATGTCGTCCGTGCTCTTCACCGGAAAGATGACCAATCTCCACCAGGGGTTCGAGGCGCTCCACGAGGACGCCTCTCTTCCGAACCGGCAATCGAGCAAGACGGCGCGCGAGTACGTCGACCGGCTGATCCCGTGGCTGGAGGCGCACCGGGACGTTCCTTTCTTCGTGTTCCTGCACGTGACCGATCCGCACGATCCGTTCCGGCCCGAGCCTCCGTGGGACACGCTCTGGACCACCGCCGAGCGCTCGAAGGAGCACGTCAAGGACGTCGAGACGATTCCGAAGTTCATCAAGGACCCGCTCCTGAAAGTGTTCAAGATGCCCACACGCGCGGAGGTCGCGGCGTCCGGCCTCGACCCCGACGCGTATTCGCAGGCCGACCAGGCCTGGTACGACGGCTCGATCCGCGGGATGGACGAGGAGCTCGGTCGTCTGATGGAGCGTCTGGGGTCGATGGGGATCGCCGATTCCACGCTCTTCGTCTTCACCGGCGACCACGGCGAGGAGTTCTTCGAGCACGGCCGCAGCTTCCACGGTCAGTCGGTGTACGGCGAGCAGCACCGCGTTCCGCTGCTCTTCCGGCTGCCGGGACTCGTCGCAGCCGGCTCGCGGTTCGCCGCGACGGTGCAGTCGGTGGACATCATGCCGACGATCCTCGATCTCTGCGGGCTGATGGCCCCCGAAGGTCTCGCGGGCGTGAGCCACGCCGCCGCTCTCCGGAATCCGCAGGGAGCGCCCGAGGGCGACGCGCTTCCGGCCTTCACCGAGAAGGCGGCCACGAAGGCCGGCGACGGCTCTCCCCCGCTCCACCAGACCGAGTCGTACTCGGTGGTCGCCGGGGGGTGGCACCTCATCCGCAACATCGTCGCGGACCCGGCCCGGCCGATGCCCGAGTTCGAGCTGTACGACCGGAAGGCCGATCCGCACGAGCAGGCCAACATCGCCGCCGATCATCCCGACGTCGTGGCGCGGCTCGCGCCTCAGATCGAGGCGTGGCGGACGAAGTCGCTCGCAGCGAAGGTGAAGGGGGACGATCAGGCGGCGGAAGCGCTCAAGCCCGAAGAGCTCGAGCGGCTGCGCAGCCTCGGCTATCTGCCCTGATCCGGGGGAACCCCCGAGCCGTCCACCACGACCGGATCGTCCTGCTCGGGGAGGTGCGGCTTCCCGGAGAAGTCGATCCAGTGCCCTGAGCGGTTGGCCTTCGTCTCGAGATAGAAACGGTTGTACGGGTTCGGCGGAATCGCATGCGGAAGGCGTCCGCTCACGCGCACGCCGTTCTGCTCGAGCTGCTGGATCTTGCGCGGGTTGTTCGTCATCAGGCGGATCGAGCGGACCGTGAGGCTTCCGATCATGTGCGCGGCGATCGCGTAGTCCCGCTCGTCGTCGCGGAACCCGAGGGCGAGATTCGCCTCGACGGTGTCGAGCCCCTGGTCCTGCAGCGCGTAGGCCCGGATCTTGTTGAGCAGCCCGATGCCGCGCCCCTCCTGCCGCAGGTAGAGCAGCAGCCCGCGCTCCTGGCGGCCGATCGCCGTGAGCGCGACCTCGAGCTGATCCCGGCAGTCGCAGCGCATCGAGCCCAGCGCGTCGCCGGTCAGGCACTCCGAGTGCAGGCGCGCCGGCACGTCCCCGCCGCCCAGGATGTCGCCCCGGACGATGGCGATATGTTCTTTCGAGTCGCGGTTGTTCCAGAACGCGACGATCCGGAAGTCGCCGAACCGCGACGGCAGGTCCGCGACGGCGCTGACGCGCACGCAGACCGCCGCCGCCCCGACCCCGTCGCATTCGTGGTCCCGGTCGCGCTCGACCAGCTCCTCCAGGGTGCCGGGGACCGTGATCACGCCGCCGCCTCCGTGGCCATACGCCGCGACAGCCGGACCCCGGACATCCAGGCCGCTTCGACTCCCGAGCCGGGGTGGAACACCTCTCCCGCGAGTCCCAGGCGCCGGCCCCCGCCCAGATCGAAGAGCATCGGGCCGGACAGCTCGTTCCCGGGGTCGGTTCGAGCGTACCGCCAGCGGTGCGCCTGCGTCCATGCAGGCTGCGCCGCCCAGGAACCCAGCAGGCGGCCCACCTCCTGGATCATCGCGCCGGCCCAGGACTCCCGCGCGGACTCGCGCTCGCGGCGCGACCAGCAGGGCTGCGCCTGCAGCACGAGGATGAGACTGCGCGCGTCTTTCCGCTTCGACGAGTCGTGGACGATCGTCTGGAGCACCGGAGAGTCCTCGGGATAGCAGATCTCCCAGTCGGGGCGGGGCGCCCTCGCCGGGTATCCGGCGAGCACCGTGAGACACGACGCGCTGCCCAGCATGCCAAGCAGCGTCCGGGCAGCGCGCAGGTCCTGCTCCGCGTTGTCCGGAAGGCCTTCCAGCAGCGGCAGCGCCTGGCCTCCGGGCAGCGCCAGGACCACCTCGCGCGCCAACAGTTCCTCCCCCGGTCCCGCGGCGGAAGCGAGCGGCGCCTCCGTGTCCTCGGCGGGGTCGGTCAGATGGAACTCGAGACGGAATCCTTCCGGATCGGGCCGCAGGCGGTTCACCCGCACGCCGCAGCGCACGTCAAGGCCGCGCGCCAGGGACTTCGGCCATGCGGAGAGCCCCTCCGAAATCGCGAACCGCCGCGCTCCCGGAAGAAAGGCGCGCGGCTGGCACGGGGTGCCGCTCCCCTCCACGCGCCGCGGCCACCCCTCGAGCAGCGTCACGCCGCCGATTCCTTCGATGTCCGCGGCGACCTCGGGGAGGTGCGTGTGCAGAAAGGCGAGCCCGTGATCCACCGGCTGCTCGTGCACGCGGCGGGTCGCGCAGCGGCCGCCCACGCCGCGCGCGCGCTCGAGGATCAGGGGGCTGCGGCCGGCGGCGCGCAGCGACCGTGCGCAGGCGAGGCCGGCCACTCCGGCGCCGATGACCACGATGTCCGCCGCCCGGGGAAGACCGCTCATCACCGCGATGATAGCCGCGAAACTGCGTGGGCGCTCCGCGCCCGGGCGATGAGAGCGGAGGCTCTGCGGCGCGCCGGGCGCCCCGGCGAGGGCGCTGCCGCGTCCCCCGCCGTCAGAACTGCTCGGTCTCGGTCGAGTGCTCCAGCGCCAGCGTCGAGGCCCCCCCCTCCGAGATCACCCGCGCCACCTCGTCGAAGTAGCCGGTGCCCACCTCACGCTGGTGCCGCGTGGCGGTGTAGCCGTCCGCCTCGGCGGCGAACTCCGCCTGCTGCAGCTCCGAGTAGGCCGCCATCCCGCGGCCGGCGTAGGCGCGCGCCAGACTGAACATCGAGTGGTTCAGCGCGTGGAATCCGGCGAGCGTGACGAACTGGAACCGGTACCCCATCGCGGCGATCTCCTTCTGGAACCGCGCGATCGTCGCCTCGTCGAGATGCTTTCTCCAGTTGAACGACGGAGAGCAGTTGTAGGCGAGCATCTTGCCGGGGTGCTTCTTGTGGATCCCCTCCGCGAAGGCGCGCGCCTGCGCGAGATCGGGCGTCGAGGTTTCGCACCAGATCAGGTCGCAGTACGGCGCGTACGCGAGGCCGCGGGCGATCGCGGCTTCCAGACCGCCGTTCAGACGGAAGAATCCCTCGCTCGTCCGCTCGCCGGTGATGAAGGGGCGATCCCGCTCATCGACGTCGCTCGTGATGAGGCGCGCCGAGTCGGCGTCGGTGCGCGCGACCAGCACGGTCGGCACGCCGCAGACGTCGGCGGCCAGGCGGGCCGCGACCAGGTTGCGCACCGCCTGCGCGGTGGGCACGAGCACCTTGCCTCCCAGGTGACCGCACTTCTTCTCGGAGGAAAGCTGATCTTCGAAGTGCACGCCGGCGGCCCCCGCCTCGATCATGGACTTCATCAGCTCGAAGGCGTTGAGCGCGCCGCCGAAGCCCGCCTCGGCGTCCGCGACGATCGGGGCCATCCAGTGCACACCGTTGCGCCCTTCCGCGTGATCGATCTGATCGGCGCGCAGGAGCGCCTGATTCACGCGGCGCACCGTGACCGGCACCGAGTTGACCGGGTAGAGGCTCTGGTCGGGGTAGGTCTGCCCGGCGGTGTTTGCGTCGGCGGCCACCTGCCAGCCCGAGAGGTAGATCGCCTGGAGGCCGGCGCGGACCATCTGCACCGCCTGGTTTCCGGTCAGAGCGCCGAGCGCATGCACATGGTCGCGCGTGTGCAGGAGATCCCACAGGCGCCGTGCGCCCAGATCGGCGAGCGAATAGGCGATCGGCACCGTGCCGCGCAGCCGCTCGACATCGGCCTTCGTGTAAGGCCGCTCGACCCCGCGCCAGCGGGTGTCATCCCATCGTGTCCCGATCGTCATGTCCCGGCTCCTTCGCGTTCGAATTCATGCCCCACGATCCAGTCGTAGGCGGTGAGTGTCAGAAACTCCTCGAGGCGCGCGCCCGTCGCCCCGCGCAGGAACAACCCGGCCGCCGCGTCGAGCCGGCGGCGCGACTGCTCCCCCGCGCCCCCCTCGCCGCCGATGCGGCCCACCGCCGCCTCGACCTCCGCGCGGACGAGGCCCGCGGTCACCTGCTCTCCCCCTTCGAGAGCGGCGCCGTGCCGGATCCACTGCCAGATCTGCGTCCGGCTGATCTCCGCCGTGGCGGCATCCTCCATCAGATGATGGATCGGCACACAACCGCTTCCCCCGAGCCACGCCGCGAGATACCGGAGCGCGACATCGACGTTGTAGCGCAGCCCTTCGATCGTCCGCTGACCCTGTGGAGGCGTGAGCAGCGCTTCGGGATCGGGCGCGGCGCCGGGCAGCGGCCGGCCGATCTGATTCGGAGCCGGCATGCCGGCATCGAAGATCTCGCGCGCGATCGGAACCAGCGCCGGGTGGGCCACCCAGGTCCCGTCGTGGCCGTCTTCGACTTCGCGGCGCTTGTCGGCGCGAACGCGGTCGAGCGCCTCGTCGTTCGCGCGCGCATCCCCCTTGATCGGGATCTGCGCCGCCATCCCCCCCATCGCCGGCGCGCCGCGCCGGTGGCAGGTGCGGATCAGCAGGCGCGAATAGGCTCGCAGGAACGGCTGCGTCATCGTCACGCGGCTGCGATCGGGGAGCACCCGCGCCGGGTCCTCCCGAAAGGTCTTGATGAACGAAAAGATGTAGTCCCACCGGCCGCAGTTCAACCCCGCCGAGTGCTCGCGCAGCTCGTGGAGGATCTCGTCCATCTCGAAGACGGCGGGCAGGGTTTCGATGAGCACGGTCGCGCGGATCGTTCCGCGCGGGATCCCCAGCGCCGACTGGACGCGGAGGAAGACGTCGTTCCAGAGCCGCGCCTCGAGCCGGCTCTCCAGCTTCGGGAGATAGAAGTAGGGGCCGGTGCCGCGGGAGATCAGCTCGACGGCGTTGTGAAAGAAGTAGAGCCCGAAATCGAAGAGCCCCCCCGGAACCGGACGGCCGTCCACCAGCACGTGCTTCTCGAGGAGATGCCAGCCGCGCGGGCGGACCATCAGAACCGCCGTCTTTTCCCCCGGCGCGTAAACACGCCCCTCGGGACTCTCGTACCGGATCTCCCGGCGCACGGCGTCCATGAGGTTGAGCTGGCCGGCGATCTGGTTGTCCCAGGTCGGCGTGTTCGAGTCCTCGAAATCGGCCATGAAAACGCTGGCGCCCGAGTTCAGGGCATTGATGATCATTTTTCGATCGACCGGGCCGGTGATCTCGACTCTGCGGTCGGTCAGATCGGGGGGCAGCGGCGCGACTTGCCAGTCCCCTTCCCGGATCGCCTCCGTCTCCGGCAGAAACCCGGGCCGTGTTCCCGTGCCGAACCGGGTCTGCCGCTCGCGGCGCGCCGCCAGCAGGGCGTCGACGCGGGGGGAGAACTCCCTCGCCAGGCCGGCGAGGAATTCCGCGGCTCCGTGCGAAAGAACGCGGGTGTAGCCGGGGCGGATCGGAGCCCGGATCTCGAGCGGTCCGATGCGTGCCCCCGCCGCGGCCGTCATCGAGTCGGGGCTGTCCATGATGCCCGGTAAAATCTCCAGTCTCGGCGCCGGGATGTCAACGATCCGGGCCCCGGCGTATCGTTGCCTTCATGCCGGACCTGATCGGGCACTTCGGCGCCCAGGGGATCGCCAGCCGATCGATCTGGCGCAGGGCTCCGGTCCCATGGATCCTGCTCGGGGCGACCCTGCCCGACGTCCCCTGGATCTCCCAGCGGATCGTGCACGAGGCGCCGTTCCTCGACGCCTATCTGCTGCGCCTCTACTTCATCGTCCAGGCTTCGCTCTTCGGCTGCCTCCTGCTGGCGGGAGCTCTGGCGCTGCTCACCGCCAGGCCCCGGTCCGTCTTCCTGCTCATCGGCCTGAACGCCGCCCTTCATCTCGCCCTCGACGCCTGCCAGACGAAGTGGGCGAACGGGGTCCACTTCATCGCCCCCTTCTCGTGGCACGCGATCAATCTGGAATGGTTCTGGCCCGAGAGCCTGCCGAACTACTTCCTTCAGGGGCTCGGCCTCGTCTTTCTGCTGGCAGTGTGGCGAACGGGGGTGCCTGCGGTTCGGCGGGCCGGCTGGCCCTCCCGGGGCCGGCTCGCGGCCGCCGGACTGTGCGCGGCCGCCTACCTGGCCGCTCCGATCGCCTTCCTTCAGTCGCCCGGCCTCCGGGCCAACGCGTTCGTGGACACCCTGCAGGACTACGGGGCGCGCACCGGCCGGCCCGTCGAGTTCGACCGGAACGTCATCGAGTCGAACGGCCGTCGCACGTTCGTCACGGCGATCAACGACGAGGAGATCGACCTCGTGGGCGCCAACCTGCCGCGGAACGGTCTGGTCTCCATGCGCGGAGTGTTCCTCGATCGTCACACGGTCCGGGTGGACGAGGTGCACGTCCATTCGCGCGGACTGCGCGATGCCGCCTCGTATATCGGCCTCGGGTTTCTGCTCCTGTACTGGCTCCGGTGGGCGCTCCGGCCCCCGGAAACCGCTCTTTCCGCTTGAATCCTCCCCCTCTTCCCCGTACTCTCACGCGGGGTCGGGTCTGTCCGGCCGCCGGTCATGTCTCGCCGAAAACCTAAATCTCATGGGGGGTTCTCGATGCAGATCCGCTTGTCCCGCCTCATCGCGGCCGCAGTGGTCACAGCCGCCTTCGCCGCGCCGGCTCTCGCCGACGTCGGACATTCGCTCGCGCCCGAGTGGGGTCCCGATCGTATCGGCGGCTATCCGACGACGCACATCGTCGTGAAGTTCCGGCCGGGCGTGGATCCGAACGCCCTCGCGACGGCCGACAACCTCGTTCTCCAGGGCGTGAACAACAAGTGGAACGTCAGCGGCATCAACCGTCTCGGGCCGGCGACCTACAAGCACGCCGCCGAAGCGGCCCGAATCGGCGTGGACCGCTGGTACACGATCAACGTCCCGCCGGGCACCAACACGCCGGCGATGGTGCAGGAGTACCTGCAGCTTCAGAACCTGGTCGAGTTCGCCGAGCTGGACGGCATCGGCGGCGTTGCGCTGATACCCAACGACACGAACTTCAACCTGCAGTGGGACATGATGAACACCGGGCAGGTGGTTTTTGGCCAGTCCGGCGTCGTGGACGCCGACGTGGACGCGACCGATGCATGGGACATCCACACCGGCACCAGCAACATCACCGTCGCGGTCGTCGACAGCGGCGTGGACCCGCACCCGGAGTTCTCGGCCCGGCTGATGACCGGGTTCAATACCGTGCTCAACAACACCCTGACCGCGGATGCCTGCCCGCACGGCACCCACGTCTCCGGCACCGTCGGCGCGCTGGGCAACAACGCGTCAGGCGTCGCCGGCATGAGCTGGGGCGTCAACATCCTGCCGGTGCGCGTGCTGACCGGCTGCTCCGGCAACGAGACCGACTGCGGTGAGGGTCTCATGTGGGGCGCCGACAACGGCGCGAACATCGAGACGATGAGCCTTCAGTACTACACCGGCATCCAGTTCTTCCAGGATGCGGTCGCCTACGCCCACAGCGCGGGCGTGCTGCTCATCGCCGCGACCGGCAACAACTTCGGCAACACCGTCGCCTTCCCGGCGCGCTTCCCGTTCTGCATGGGCGTCGGCGCAACGAACAACCGCGACATCATCGCCTCGTTCTCGAACTTCGGTCCCGAGTGCGATCTCTCCGCCCCCGGCGAGAACGTCTACTCGACCTGGGTCGGCAACAGCTACACCTACCTCTCGGGCACGTCGATGGCGACGCCGCACGTCTCGGGTCTCGCCGCCCTGATCTGGTCCTTCAATCCCACGCTCACCAACGACCAGATCGAGTCGATCCTCAAGACCACCGTCAACGACCTCGGGCCGGCGGGTTATGACCAGCAGTACGGCTGGGGCCGCATCAACGCCTTCGATGCGATCCAGGCCGCGGGCGGCATCCCCGGCACGATCCCCTGCGGGGCGATCAACGGGTTCCGCGGCCGCTGCACCACCGGCATCCAGACGCAGGTGCGGCTGACCTCGAATCTCTACAACGGCCTCAACGTCACGATCGACGTCGACGGCAACCAGAGCCTCGTGCCGGTCGTGAACAACAAGGTCAACCTGAACCTTCCGTCGGCGCCCGGCTCTCACACGGCGTCGCTGGTGGACCCGACAGGCTGCGTCACCCCCGTCATCTTCAGCTGCCCGTAAGCACCCTTCACACGTCGCGAACGGGCGCCCCGGTCTCCTCAGGAGGCCGGGGCGCCCTGCCGTACGGCGGTTTTCGGGGGCTCCTCGCGTAGAATCGCGCCCTCGCAAGGGCTGAATTTACAGGCTGATTACAGGCGGGATCCCATTGAGCCGTATAGAGTACTTGCATGCCCGCGCGCGCTGACCGGCACCGATCGAGGATCGTCGCCCTCTCCTGGGCGGTCGCGCTCGCCTGCGCCCTGATCCCGCTCGCCGGCTGCGCCGAGCGGGCCGCCGAAGCCTCGGACGCGGCAGGCGCGGCGGCGCAGGCGGATGCGTCCCCCGCCAGCGCTGCCGATGCGGGCCTGCCCGCGATAGAGGATCCCGAAGCGCCGCCGGTTCCCCTCGCGGAGGCGGTCCAAGGGGACTTCGAAGAAGCGATCCTCCTCACCGGGGAGTTGAAGGCGGTGCGGGCGACATCGATCGTCGCCCCCGAGACCTCGATCTTCCAGATGCGGATCCAGTTCCTTCCCGAAGAAGGCACCGAGGTGAAGACGGGCGATCCGCTCGTCGATTTCGACAACTCCGCGCTCGCCGACCGCGCGCAGGACCTGGAGACCCGCATCCTCGACGCCCGGACGCAGATTGCGGCGAAGCAGGCCGAGATCGCAACCGCCCTGCTGGATCTCGAGCTGGAGCGCACCCAGAAGAAGCACGACGCCGACCGCGCCGCCGTTCGCGCCGACATCTCCGAGGATGTGGTGTCGCGGAAGGACGCCGCCGAGCGCCGCTTCGAGGCCGACCGGACCCGGCTCGAGCTCACCGACGTCGAGAAGCGGATCAAGGAGACGGCCTCCCGCGGCAAGGCCGAGCTGGACGTGCTCGTGATCGACAAGGAAAAGCTGGAGCGGGACCTGGCCTCGACGCGCAACGACCTCGATGTGCTTTCGATCAAGGCGCCGCTCGCCGGACTGGTCGTCTACGAATACCGCGAAGGCATCCAGTCCAAGTTCAAGGAGGGCGACAGCGTCTGGCCGGGCCAGCCGATCGTGAACCTCCCCGATCTGTCCGAAATGGAAGTCCTGTTCGAGGTGAACGAGGTGGACATCCCCCGCCTCGTCGCCGGCATGCCGGTCGCCATCACCGTGGACAGCCTGCCGGGCCGTGCGTTCACCGGAAAGATCGTGGACATCCCCTCGATGGCGGTCACGCGCACCCAGGGCTCAAAGGTCCGGATCTTCCGGCTGCGCTGCTCGCTGTCCGAGACGCTGCGGGGCGAGATGAAGCCCGGAATGTCGGTGCTCGGCCGGATCGACCTCGCGCCGATCAGGAACGCCACGCTCGTGCCGCGCGCCTCCGTACTCGAGCGCGGCGGCCGCTACTGGATGCTGGCCCGCGATGCGGGCGGCGGACGCCCCGGCTGGGTGGCGATCGAACCCATCTCCCGCAACCCGCTCTACTACCGGCTCGCGGAGAAGACCTCGTGATGCGCCGGCGGCAGCTCCTGATCGGGGGCGCGGTCTGCGCTCTGATCGCGGCGATCGCGGCGGCCAGGGCGCTGACGCGGAGTCCGGACGAATCGGCGCGCCCGACGTTCACCGTGGCGAAGGAGAATTTTCGGAGCGTGATCGAGGCAACCGGCATCCTCGAAGCGGCGACCTCGCGCCAGATGGGTCCGCCCTCGATCCCGGACGTCTGGAACTACAACCTCACCTGGCTCTCTCCCGAAGGGGACGTCGTGAAGTCCGGCGCCCCGGTGATGCGATTCGATCCGACCGACATGGCCGACAAGCTTCGCGAGAACCAGGCGGAGCTCGAGACGGCGACCAAGGAGCGCGAGAAGGAGCAGAACAGCCTCGAGATCGAGGTCAAGCAGCTCGAGCTCGACCTGGTCGAGGCGAAAGCGGAGCTGGAGCGCGCCACCCTCGAGACCGCCGCGCCGGTCGGCCTCGTCGGCAGGATCGAGGCCGAGGAACTGCGGCTGGACGAGCAGCTCGCGCGAGAAAAAGTCGACTTCCTCAATCGCAAGATCAAGGCGCGCAAGGACCAGGTTGCCGCGCAGCTCAAGCTGCTCGACCTCAAGAAGCAGCGCGCCCGGCAGAAGATCGAGTCGAATCAGGCCGCGATCGCCAAGTACGAGGTCACGGCGCCGAGCGACGGCGTGGTGGTCTACGTTCGCAAGCGGGACGGCAATCGCTGGGAGGTCGGCGAGTCCGTCTGGATGCTCGCCAAGGTCCTGGAGGTTGCCGATCTCGGCACACTGCGCGTCACGGCGCAGATCCTCGAGGTCGACGCCGGCCGCGTGAAGCCGGGGCAGCCGGTTTCGGTGACGGTCGACGCCATCCCGGGCCGCGTCTGGAAGACGAAGGTGGGCTCGGTCGGGCGCCTGGTCCGCGAGCGCTCGTGGCAGGACCGCAGCAAGGTCTTCGACGCCTGGATCCCGCTCCAGGATCTCGACGCGAAGACGATGCGCCCCGGAATGAGCGTGCAGGTCGAGATCGAAGAGGCTTCCCTCCCCGACGCGCTGACGATCCCTCTCGCAGCCCTTCAGGAGCGAGACGGCCAGCCTGTCGTCCTGGTCCAGACCGCCGGCGGCACCGAGGAGCGGCGCGTCACGCTCGGCCCGCGGAACCGCGACCGGATCGTCGTGACGGACGGCGTGCGCGAGGGTGAGCGTCTCGCGGGCACGGGAACGGCGCCGTCATGAGCGAAGCCACGAGCACGCCCGAAGCGCCCGCACGGCGCACCCGCATCTTCCTGTTCACGGCACTTGGTCTGGTGGTTGCGGCGGGCGGAGTCGGCGCGGCGGCGGTGGCGTCGGGCTGGTCGCCGTTCTCGAAGCCGGTCGACAGCGCGTTCACCGAGATCCCGGTGCGGCGGTCCGCGCTGCAGGCGCGCGTCCGCGCCCGGGGCGAGCTCGAGGCGGTGAAGGCCTATCCCGTCGCGGTGCCGCCGGTCCCCACGGGCGCGCTGAAGGTGGCGACGCTCGTGGCGGAAGGCAGCGTCGTGCACACGGGCGACACGCTCATTACCTTCGACGCCTCGCAGCTCGAGATCGAGCTGGACAACAACTTGGCGACCCTCCGCGGGATGGAGCGCAGGATCGACAGGAACCGGCTCCAGTCGTCGATCGAGGCCGGCTCCATCGAGGCGATGAAGTCGGTCGCCGAGCTGGAGCTCGAAACCGCCGAGGCGGTCAAGATCGAAGACGAGGAGGTCTTCTCGCGCCGCGAGATCCTCGATTCGACTCTCGCGCGCTCGACGGCCGGGGAACGGATCGTTTTCGCCGACCTGTCGCTCGAGCTGCGCGGCCGCTACTACGACGTGGACAAGGGGATCCTCGATGTGTCGCGCCGGCAGGCATCCGACCGGATCCAGAGGGTGAAGACGTCTCTCGCGACGCTGATCCTCAAGTCGCCCGGGAACGGCATGGTCGTCTACCGCAAGAACTGGCGCGGCGGCACGGTGGCGGTCGGGAACTCCGTCTGGCCGGGCAACGTGCTGATGCAGCTCGTGGATCCGTCCGAGACAGCGCTCAAGGTCTACGTCCCCGAGAAGTACGCCACCGGACTGGAGCCGGGGCAGAAGGCGACCGTGCGCGTGGATGCCTTCGCCGAGCGCACCTACCCGGGAAAGGTCGCGAGCGTCTCGAAGCTCTCGCGGCCGATCTCCGACCGGTCGCCGGTGAAGTATTTCGAGGCGAGCGTGACGCTCGAGACTCCCGACCCCGAGCGCCTGCGCCCGGGGATGGAAGGCGAAGCCGAGATCCTGATCGGCGAGCCGCTCGCCGACGCCCTCATCGTGCCCCGCGCCGCGATCCGCGGCGAGGGCAAGGACGCCTACGTTCTCGTTGCGGCGGACGGCACGCCGGAGCAGCGGCCCGTGGTGCTGGGGCCCGGCGATCTCGTGCGCGTCGCCGTGACTTCCGGGATCGCCGACGGGGAGTCGGTGCTGATCGGGGAGGAAGGGGACGGCACCGAGTCCGCCGACGAGGCAAAGCACGGTGGCGGCACGGGGCCGGACCGCCCGGCGCGTCCGCCGCGCTCCGGGGGCGGCGGCGGACCGCCGCGAAGGCCGCCGCGATGATCGGCGAGCGGATGCAGCTCGGCGAAAACCTGCTCACGGCGCTCTCGGTCCTCGTTCAGCACAAGCTGCGCACGTTTCTGACGATGCTGGGGATCATCTTCGGCGTCGGCGCCGTGATCTCCATGCTGTCGATCGGCGCCGGGGCGCAGGCCGAGGCGATGAAGGTCATCGATTCGATGGGGCTGCGCAACGTCATCGTGCGCGAGAACGACCTCCCCGACAACGAGCTGTACACGATCCGCGAGAAATCTCCCGGCCTCGCCCTCACCGACATCGACGGGCTGCGCGCCGTCGTGCCCGACCTGGTGGCGCACTCCGCCCGCAAGCAGGTGCGCACCGACCAGATCATCGCGCGCGACGGGCGCACCGACGCGCGTGTGCTCGGCGTGAGCCCCGCGCATTTCGACCTCACGCACATCGCGGCGGCGCGCGGCTCGCTGTTCGACGAGTCGGAGGACCGGGAGTTCCGGCGCATCTGCGTGCTCGGGTCGCGCGCGGCGGCCGATCTGTTCGGATATCGCGATCCGGTCGGCCAGCCGGTGAAGATCAACGATGTCTGGTTCACGGCCGTCGGGGTCCTGGCCCCGCAGCATCTCGAAGGCGAGGCGTTCGAGGGGGTCAAGCTCGAGTCCGTGGACACCGACATCTACATTCCGGTCAGCACGGCCCTCAAGATGTTCGACTTCCAGTCGCTCGCCTCGGAGCTCGACGAGGTGGTGCTGCAGGTCGCGCCCGGGGCTTCGATCGGCTCGAATGTCCGGCTCGTCGCCTCGGTGCTGCGCGGGCTCCACGGCGGCCTCCAGGACTTCACCGTGGTCGTTCCGGAGCAGCTCCTGGAGCAGAGCCGCAAGACGCGCCAGATCTTCAACATCGTGATGGGCGGCATCGCCGGGATCTCGCTCCTCGTCGGGGGCATCGGCATCATGAACATCATGCTGGCCAACGTCCTGGAGCGGACGCGCGAGATCGGCATCCGGCGGGCGATCGGCGCGCGCCGCAACGACATCCTCGTGCAGTTCCTGACCGAGGCGGTGACGATCAGCGGGCTCGGGGGGCTGCTGGGAGTGATCACCGGATTCCTCATCGCCGCCGGCGTCAGCCTCTTCTCGGAGTGGAGCACGCTCATCACCTGGGCCTCGGTGGTGCTGGCGTTCGGATTCGCGGCGACGATCGGCCTCGTCTTCGGCACCTACCCCGCCCTGCGCGCGGCGCGGCTCGACCCGATCGAGTCGCTCCGGTACGAATAGAGGCTCCCTCCGGGTTGCTCCCCGAGGTCCCTCGACGTAGCCTCCGATCGCCCGCCCCCGCGGAGCACCTGATGACCCACAGCGCCCGCCGCATCCAGGCCGCCGCAATCGGACTTTCCGCCCTCGTGCTCGCGCCGCGGACCTCGCAGGCCGCCGCCTTCTACGGCGTCGGGCGTCTGCCCGGCGGCGGGATCCCCTACAGCGAGGTGCGCGACGTCGCCGCGGCGGGTCCGACCGCCGTCGGCTACAGCATCACTTCGAAGGACACCTCCGGGGCCTTCTCGTGGACCCCGTCCGGCGGCATCGTCGCCGTGGGTCCGTTCGATCCGAACGCCTACCTTCCGGGGGCGCGCGGCGTCTCCGCCGACGGAACCGTGATCGTCGGCGAGGTGCCCACCGACTTCTTTTCGAGTCTGCGGGCTTTCGTCTGGAATCCGGTCCGCGGCGTGCAGATCATCGGCAACTTTCCCGGTGGCGCCGGCGACAGCGCCGCGCTCGACGTCTCGTCCGACGGCCGCGTCGTCGTGGGCTACGGCAACGCCCTCGCGCTGGAGCATCCCGTGGCCGAGGCGTTTCTGTGGACTCCGCGCGACGGCTTCCGCCGTCTCGGCGATCTGCCCGGCGGGGACGCCTACAGCGTCGCCCACGCCGTCAGCGCCGACGGAACGGTTGTCGCCGGCGGCTCCAGCGGCTCTTCGGGGCTGCGCGCCTTCCGCTGGACCGCGGTGGATGGCATGACCTCCCTCGGCACCCTCTCCGGAACCGAGGGGATCTCGGAGGCGTACGGCATCTCGGCCGACGGGCTCACCATCGTAGGAGCGAGCACGTCGACCAGCCGCGAGGCGTTTCGCTGGACGGCGGCCGGCGGGGTGACCGGTCTCGGCGACCTGCCGGGCGGCGGCGCCGGCAGCGCCGCGCACGCCGTCTCAGGCGACGGCACCCGCATCGTCGGGACCAGTCTCGGTCCTTCGGGCTCGGAGGCGTTTCTGTGGGAAGCGGCTTCGGGCATGCGCCCCCTCGCCGAGGTCCTTGCGCTGGACTACGGTATCGATCTCACCGGATGGACCCTCACCTCCGCCCGCGCGATCAGCGCGGACGGTCTGGTGATTGGCGGCGACGGCTTCAACCCCGCGGGAGAGGCGGAAGGGTGGGTCGCGGTTCTCGCGCCGTGAGACCGGCCGCTCCCGCGCTCGTGGCGGCAGCGTTCCTGTGCGCGGCCGTTCCGGCCCGGGCGGGAGGGGCAGCGACCTCGCAGGCGAACGCGGAAGCGATCCAGCAGTCGTTTCGTCATTACACCTCGGGCGCGCGCTACCTCGCGCAGAAGAACTACGACAAGGCGCGGGTGTCCCTGCAGAAATCCCTCGACGCCTTCCCCGACTTCCCCGAAGCCCATCTCGGGCTGGGCCAGATCGCCATGGCGGAGAAGAACTATCCGCTGGCGCTCGAGGAGTTCCAGATCGCGAAGCAGAAGTACTCGAGAGCGAGCGAGGCGATCTACAGCCTGCGCATGCTGCGGTACCAGGAATCGCTCAGACAGGCGCAGGAGGTCCGCGATCAGATCCGTGAAGCGGTCTGGATACAGCAGCAGTCGCGCAATCCGAGCAGCATCGACGACCAGCGGATCAGCAGCCTCGAAAACATCGCGCAGCAGCTCGAGAACGCCTCGCCGCCGGTGCGGGGGGGCGACAGCGAGCCCCCGGGCGAGCTGTACTTTCAGATTGGCAACGCGCTTTTCAACATGAACCGGCTTCCCGAGGCCACCACTGCGTGGCAGACCGCCGTCCTGAAGTCGCCGGGCTTCCCCCCCGGCTACAACAATCTGGCCGTCGCCCTCTGGAAGCAGGGGCGTGCGCGCGAGGCTCTTTCGCTTCTGGAGCAGGCCGAGGCGGCCAAGGTGCCGGTCAACGGGTATCTGAAGGCCGACATCGCGAAATCGCTCGCGCCGGCCGGCCCCGGCTAGCCGCTGCGGCGCAGCCGGTCTCGAAAGGCCTTCCGTGCCTTCGCGACCTTCGGTGCGACGATGGCGCGGCAGTACGGCTGGTCGGGATTGTTCGAGAAGTAGTCCTGGTGATAGCCCTCCGCCGGATAGAACACGCCGAGCGGCTCCAGCTCCGTGACGAGCGGAGCGCCCCAGATGCCGCTCTTCGTGATCTCGGCCATGACGTCCTGCGCGGCGCGCCGCTGCTCCTCGCCGCTCCAGTAGATCGCCGATCGGTATTGCGTGCCGATGTCGTTCCCCTGCCGGTCCTTCGTCGTCGGATCGTGGATCGTGAAAAAGATCCGCAGCAGATCCGGGTATGCGACGACGCCGGGATCGAACTCGATCTGCACCGCCTCGGCGTGGCCCGTGCGGCCCGAGCAGACCTGCTCGTACGTGGGATTCGGTACCGTGCCGCCCGTGTACCCCGAGACGATGGACTTCACGCCTTCGATCTCGCGGTAGACCGCGTCGAGGCACCAGAAGCAGCCGCCCGCCAGTGTCGCTTTCTCGCTCATCGCTCTCCCAGCTCCGCCGTCGCCTGCATCGTCTCGCCGCCGCGCCGCAGCGTCAGCGTCACCTTTTGCCCCGGCGCCCGGGCAGCCAGCATCGCGGCATAGCCCTTCAGATCCACGATCGGCTCGCCGTCGATGGCGGTGAGGATATCGCCTTCCCGGAGCCGCGCCTTCTCGGCGGCCGATCCGGGGGTGACCCCGGTGATCCGGATCCCGGGGCCCGCAAACGCATAGTCGGGGATCGTGCCAAGAGACGCGCGCCGGACGGCGGCCGCGGAGCCGGCACCGGGGCCCGGACGGGACGCCGCCCGCGGCTCCGCAGTCTTCGTGAGCGGATCCGGGCGGTCGGCGAGATAGGCCGCCGCCTCCCTGAGAACCCTGCAGACGGTCACGAGACCTTCCACATCGATCTTGTCCGGGGTGTCGCGCGGGGTGTGCCAGTCGGCGTGCGGCGGCGCGACGAGCTGCACCGCGGGGATGCCTGCCTCGGCGAAGCTCACCTGATCGCTTCCGCCCGGATCGCCGGGGACGATCTGCAGCGGGGCGCCCGTGACGTAGCCGGCCCCCTGGAAGATGTGCGGCCACTCGGCGGCGGATCCGGCGCCCAGAACCATGAGCTTCCCCGTGCCCAGCCGACCGACGGTGTCGAGGTTGATCATCGCGCGGCAGTCCGGGTACGGCCCGGCGGCGAGGCGCTCGGCGAACTGCTTCGAGCCGAGCCGCGCTTCCTCCTCGCCGCTGAATGCGGCGAAGACGATCGTGCGGGCGCCCGGTGTCCGCGCCATCGTGCGCGCGACCTCGAGCAGAACGGCCACCCCGCTCGCGTTGTCGTCGGCCCCGGCGTGGAGTCCCCGCGCATCCGTCCCCAGATGATCGTAGTGGGCGCCCACGACGAGGCACTCGCGCGCCCGCGCGGGATCCTTCCCGGGGACGACGCCGAGCACATTCCGGAGGCGCCGCCTGCCGTCGGGAGGCGCGCCGCCGTCCTGGAAACTGGTGCCGCCGAAGGGCGCCAGTCCCGCTTCACGGAAGGCGGTCGCGATCATCTCCGCCGCGCGGTCGAGACCCGGCGTGCCGAGGGCCCGCCCCGCGAGCGCCGGGTCGGCGAGATCGCGGATCGTCTTCATCATTCTGTCGGAGGAAAAGGACTCGGGCGGCGAGAGCAACGGCTCACGGTTCGGCAGCGCCGCGCGCTCGACCGGATTCGACGGATCGAGCATCGCCGTCAGCGGCGAGTCGGTGACCGGCCAGCGTCCCTTCGCCGTGTTGACCGGCTCCGCGCCTTCGAAGACCAGCCAGGACTGACGGTGGTAGTGCGGCAGCTTGCGCGCGAGCCCCGGGATCGCGTCCACGCGATCGGAGGCCACCCAGCCCAGCAGCCCGGCCGGATCACCGGGGCGGCGCACAACCGCAGCGACACCGTGATCGGTCCTCGCCGTCTCCTTTCCTTCGAAGGTCACGGCGCGCGGCGTGGCCCCGAGCCCGAGACGACCGGCGAAGCGGTTCTCCCAGCCCAGCAGCCACACGGCACGGCCGGGCGGCAGCTCCTGCAGGTCGCCGTCGGCGCGGATCTCCGCCGGGGTCCCCCCGCCGCCGGCCCATGCGGCCGCAAGACTCTTCCAGGCGGCCGTCTCGTCAGGCGATGCGCCTGCCGGTATCACGAACAGGGGCTTGTCGGCGCCGAAGAGTGCGGACAGGGCGACCGGCAGCTCGTTCGGATCGAGTCTCCTGATGAGATCGAACTCCGGATCGAGATCGACGCGCAGCGGCCTGGCGGGGAGGTAGAAGGCAAAGCGCGCGCTGCGCTCCGCCGACCGCACGACGCCGCTCCACGCCGTGTCCCGCCCCTCCATCGTGACGGCCAGCGGCACCTGCAGGTCGTACGGCTCTCCGTCCTCCGTCTGCTCGACGGCTCCTTCGAGGAGCCACCGCTCGCCCGCGGCTGCGCTCTCGTCGGCACGCCGGGTCGCCACGGACTTCAGCGCAATCGCCGGCGCCCCGGTCCGCTCCGTCGCCTGCGCGAAGACGGCGCGGAGGTCCGTCCCGCCGGCCTGCTCGAACGCCTGCCGCAGGTCGGCGAATCCGGCGCGCTGAAAACGATTCGCCTCGTAGAACCGGCGCAGCGCCAGCAGGAACGCCGGGCTGCCGATCCGCCGGCGCACCTCGTGGAAGAGCATCGCCGACTTGCCGTAGCCGATCGCCTCGGTCGCGGGGCTGTGCCGCTCGCGGAAGTTCCGCAGGGCGATCTCGCTCCCATGCTTCACATAGTCGCCGTAGCCCTGCACCGCCCCCTGTCGCCACTCGGCGCCGCGTCCGGCGATCTCCTGGAAGAGATGATCGGCGAGATACGCGGTGAGCCCCTCGCACCAGTTGCCCTCCTCCTCGCGCACGAAGACGCCGTTCCCCCACCAGGAGTGCAGGATCTCGTGCGGATACGACGAGGTGAGCAGGAACGGCAGACGAATCACCTTCGGGCCGAGGAGCGTGTAGGAGGGCAGGCCGTATCCGGTCTCCCACCAGTTTTCGACCAGCGAGAACCCGTCATAGGGGTAGGCGCCGAACGCGCCCTCGTACATCTCGAGATCGGCCAGGGTCGCCTGCAGGTACTGCTCCGCCAGGGCGTCGTCCTTCGTCCTCAGATAGACGCGCGCCCGGTGCCCGCCCCCGGTGCGCTCGCCCACGATGAACGGGCCCCCGACGAGACTCGCCTCGGTCTGAGGAATCTCGCAGACCCAGCGCACGCTCCCGTCGGCCGTCTTGTCCGGACGTCCCGGCGCGACGGCGATCCAGCGGGGCGGGACGCGGGCGTGAATCGAGAAGGTCATCAGCGGCTGCTCCGGCCCCTTTTCCTCCGGCATGGGGACCCACGCCGACGAGCCGGTCAGATAGAGCCCTTCCTCCTGGATCGTCCCCGGCGTTTCCGAAAACCCCCTCGCCGTCTCTGCGGGGGCCGCCTCGGGAGGGTGATGGATCATTCCTTCGTAGCGCAGCGCAAGCGAAGAGAGCGGCGTGCCCGAGCGCGCTTCCCAGCGCGTCATCGGCGCTTCGCCCGCGCGCGGGGTCCTGTCCGGCGCCGGCGGCAGCCGCCGCAGCGTGACGCCGGACGTCAGTGCTGTGAGGGTGAGGCCCTCGTGCAGCGTGAGGACGACCGGTCCTGCGATCGGCGCCGGCCAGGTGATGGTGTCGGTCGCCCGCAGGCGGTGCGCGGAGGGCTCCACGGTGATCGAAATCTCGTGGTGCGTCGGCGCGGGCGCCGCAGGTACGGGGGCGGCGGAGCCTGCCGCTCCACAGAGCAGGGCAGCCCCCGCTCCTGCGATGAACCGTTTCACCGCCGGCCCAGTCCCCGCGCCCAGCGCGCCGCGCGCTCTGCGTCCGCCAGGAAGAAGAACGGATTGGTCGGGCCGATGCCGGAACCGACCTCGAGTCCGGCGCGAATCGCCTCGGTGACGAACTCCTTCGCGCGCGTGACGGCTTCGTCCAGCGGGCGGCCGGCGGCGAGGTGCGCCGCAATCGCCGCTGAGAGCGTGCAGCCGGTGCCATGAGTGTGGCGGGCCGGCAGGGCGCCGCCTTCGAAGATCCTCTCGCCGTCGCGCGAAACGAGAATGTCTGTCCCGGGCGCTTCTTCGAGATGCCCGCCCTTCACGAGCACCGCGCGCGATCCGCGCGCCAGGATCTTCCGTCCCGCCTCCCGCGCCTCCGCGACGGTTCGCACGGCGACACCGGAGAGGGCCCTCGCTTCGTGGACATTCGGCGTGACCAGCTCCGCAAGCGGCAGGAGCCGGTCCGCCAGCGCGCCGACGGCGTCGTCGGCCAGGAGAGGCGATCCGTTCTTCGAGCGCATCACCGGGTCGCAGACGAAATGCTCCGGCCGCCGCCGCTCGATCTCCGCCGCAACCAGCTCGACCGTTCCCCGGCCGCCGAGCATCCCGGTTTTCACCGCAGCCACGTCGAGATCCTCGAACACCGCCTGGAGCTGCGCGCGAATCATCCCGGGCGCCACTTCGACGGCCGACTGAACGCCGCGCGTGTTCTGGGCTGTGAGCGCGGTGATCACGGAAGCTCCGTACGCTCCCTGAGCGGCGATCGCCTTGAGATCGGCCTGGATTCCCGCACCGCCGGACGAATCGGAGCCGGCGATCGTGAGCACCGTGCGTGTCTTCATGACGGGGTCAGGGGGCCAGAGTGAAGTCGAAGACGTCGTCGCCGGGGGCCGGCGGGCCCGGCTGGCTGCCCACGACGCGCCAGTAGACCGGCGCCCCATTCCTGCCGAGCTTCTTGATCTTCTTCCAGACCTTCTTCTTCGGGGTGTTCGCCGGGCCCGATGTCGGCCCTTTCTTGTCGCTCTTCACCTCGGCGACGAACGGCGAGGCGGTCCGCGAGAACTCCACCTGGAACAGGGTCTCGTCCCCCGGCTGCCAGGTGAACGAGGGAGCCGGCGTCTTGCCGGCGAAGAGGGTGCCGTCGGCCGGCGCGGTGAGGTGGATCTCGCAGGCGTCCCCCTTGCCGTCGCCGTCGGTATCGGTCTGTGCCGGATCGGAGATCGTGGGACACACATCGCACGAATCGCCGATGCCGTCGCCGTCGGTGTCCGTCGGGGCCGGGTCCGGGGTCGCCGGGCAGAGATCGCAGGCGTCGCCGATGCCGTCTCCGTCGGCGTCTGCCTGGCCCGGATCGGCCAGGCTCGGACAGACGTCGCACGAATCGCCCACGCCGTCGCCGTCGTCGTCGTTCTGGATCGGGTCCGCGACGGCGGGGCACAGATCGCAGGCGTTCCCCACACCATCGCCGTCGTCATCGGACTGCCCCGGATCGGAGACACCGGGGCACACGTCGCAGAAGTCGCCGACACCGTCCCCGTCGCCGTCGGCCTGCCCCGGATCGGGAACCGCCGGACAGACGTCGCAGGCGTCGCCGACCGCGTCGCCGTCCGTATCGGTCTGCGCCGGGTCGGGGACAAGCGGACAGACGTCGCAGGCGTTCCCGATGCCGTCGCCGTCGGTGTCGGGGGGTGCGGGACAGGGTCCGCTGGAGGGATCGGCAACGTTGATGCCGTGCTCGCAGGTCGCCGTGTTGCCGTCGTCGTCGGTCACCGTGACGCGTGCGGTGTAGAGGCCGGGCTGCGGGAACGAACGCGACGGGTTCAGACCGAACGCATAACCGCCGTCGTCGAAGGTCCACGCCGCCTCGACGATCACGCCGTCGGGATCCGAGGCGCCCGCGCTCAGCGTCGTCGCCAGCGGCGCGTCCCCGGAGTCCGGATTCGCGTCAATGGCGCAGACAGGCTTCTGGCCGGTCACCGTGGTGCGCAGGAACCAGGGGCGCGCCGCCGGATCGGTCTTGAAGAATGCGATGAGCATGTCGGCGGCGCTCTGCTCGCCGGCCGGCGTCGGATGCACGAAGTCGGGTCCCACGTTGGAGCACGGCCAGGTCAGACCGTCCGAGCGGGGCACGTCCCCGTCGGCCCAGAAGTAGGGTCCCCAGGCGGTCCAGGGAGCCCGCACCGTGCCAGGCGCCTGGTAGTTGAGCGCGGGGTTCCCCGCGAGCTGGTCGCCGATCGTCCACTGCATGCTGAAGCTGCTTTCGTAGGCGATCGGCTCCGGCGACAGCGACCCCGGCACGTCGCTCCAGCCGCGCGTGCGCGCGGTGAGGAACGCGAGCTTCAAATTCGGGTATTTCGTCTTCGCGATCTGGAGAATCGCAACCGTGTGTCCCTGCAGCCACTGGGCGTGCGCGGGGAAGGTGTCGTCGGGGATGTCCTGCCCGCGCTCAGCCATCTTGATCCAGGCGACCTCGACCTGCTCCGGCTTCACGCCCGCCGCTTCGAGTCGCAGCGCCAGCTCGCCCCACGGCACGCCGGCCGGATCGGACCACGCAAGCCCCGCCATGCTGTTCTGCGCGCCGTTCACGATCACGACCTTCGGGCTCTTCGACGGATCGGCGTCCACGCGGGGCTTGAACGACCACGGGCCGCCGGTCTCGAATTCCTCCGTCGTGTTCGAGAAGCCGATCGAGATGAAAACGATCTTCCCGTTCACCGGGTCCGGGCGGCCGTTGTCGTTGAGAGGCACGACCGTCGCCGCGATCGCGCGCCCTGCGGCGTCGTGCGCGAGCGGCCGCGTGCTGATTCCCCCGGGATACAGCCCCCCCGGGAACCCCTGGTACGAGCCCGGTCCCAGATCGTTCAACGGCACGAGGCCGGTCGTGGTCAGCGAGCAGTCGGCCCGGGCGGGCAGGGCCGACACCACGGCCCATGCAAGACACGGAAGACTGAAGATCGCCCGGGAACGCCGCTTCGCGGTCTTCTGCATGTCTCGATCTTACGGCGCGCCTGCGGGAACCGCGAGCCGGACACGGCCGGGCGCACGGTCCATCTGCCCGGCCGCCGGAGGTTACTCCGAGGTCGCGGGGTCGATGTTCGCCATGACGCGGGAGATCTTGTTGGCCGGGAACCCGCCCTGGCGCGCGTGCTCCTTCACCATCTCCTCGTTCTCGGCGATGTAGACGCAGTAGACCTTGTCTGCGGTCACGTAGCTCTGCACCCACTGAATGCGCGGCCCCATGTCGCGGAGGACGCCGCAGGACTTCTGCGAGATGGCGTGGAGATCATCCTTCGAAAGCGACCCGGCGCCCGGAATCTCCCGCTCGATGACGAATTTCGGCATGCCTGTCTCCTGGAGGGGTGAGCCGCAGAGTCTGTCACCGGACCTGCGGCGCGGCAACGCCTTCGACCAGCACCATCTCGCTGCGGGCGGCGGCGTACCGGATGTCGCGGAACGGAGCGTACTCCTTCGACTCCCACCAGGCGAGCGCATCGGCGCGCGACGGGAACTCCAGGATGACGAGGCGCGCGATGTCGGGGCTCCCCTCCAGGATCCGCGTGTCGCCGCCGCGGGCCAGGTAGCGCCCGCCGAAGGCGTGGACCGCCTTCGCGGCGCCGTCCTTGTAGTGTTCGTAGCGCGCCGCGTCGCCGATGTGGACGTTGACGATGATGTAGGCCGCCATGGATCCTCCGGTTCGTATCATGCATGGGGTCGCCGCGATCCCCCGCTATACTCGCGCCTCATGCCGGCATCGACTCCCTTTCTCGTGCACTGGGACGAAGCCCCTGCGAAGCAGCACGCGGCGGGTGACATTCAGGGGCGCTGGACGCTCCTCGGCGAAGCCTGCGGCAGCGTAAACGTCGGGCTGCGGCGGATTCAGCTCGAGCCCGGCTTCCGCTCCACGCCGCCTCACGCGCACGGCGCTGAAGAAGAGATCTTCTACGTGCTCGGGGGCTCGGGGCTGCTGTGGCAGGACGGCGCCGTCTGCGAGGTGGGCCCGGGCGACTGCATCGTCCATGGCGCCGAAGGGGCCGCGCACACGCTGCGCGGGGGCGACGGCGGCCTCGACGTGCTGGCCTTCGGGACGCGGGTGATGATCGAGCTCTGCTATCTGCCCCGCGCCGGCATGGCCTGGGGCGGACCGACGGTCGTCGCCGCGCCGGGCTTGAAGAATCTCTGGGAGAACGACGCCGCCGCGGGACCGCTCCACTTCCCGCCGCCAGGCCCGAGACCCGCCAATGTCGTCAGGCTGGATCAGGTCGAGCCGATGGTGCGGCGCCGCGGCGAAACGCGCCTGCTGGCCCGCTTCCTGCCGGAGCAGGCCGGGTCGAAGCGCAGCGGTCTGAATCACTTCCTCGTCGAGCCGGGCGGCTGCTCGTGGCCGTTGCACTGCCACGGGGCCGAGGAGGAGATCTTCGTCGTGCTCGACGGCCAGGGCGTGCTCATCCTGGGTGATGACGAGCACCCGGTTCGTGCGGGGCACGTCGTCTCCCGGCCCCCCGGCACGGGGATCGCACACCAGTTCCGCGCCGGCCCTTCGGGCCTGATCCTGCTCGCGTACGGCACGCGCGAGCCGAATGACATCGCCTACTACCCGAAGTCGGGGAAGGTCTTCCTGCGCGGCATCGGGGTGATTGGAAAGATCGATCCGCTCCCCTACTGGGACGACGATCCGATCGGCTGAGGCCGCCCGCGTGGAATCGACAGCGCGTCTCTGGGTCGCGGCCGGCGCCGCCTCGGCGGCGCTGTCCGTCGTCGCGGGAGCGTTCGGTGCTCACGCCCTGTCTGGACGCCTCGAGGCGGCGCTCCTCTCCGCGTTCGAGACCGGCGCCCGCTACCAGATGTACCACGCCCTCGCCCTGATCGCGGCCGGCCTCCTGCCGCGCGCCGCGCCCCCCGGCCGGGCGGCTCGGTTCTTCGACGCCGGCGCGGTCTGTTTCGTGACTGGAACGGTCCTGTTTTCGGGAAGCCTGTACGCTCTGGCGCTCACCGGACTGCGCGCCCTGGGGGCGGTCACGCCCTTCGGAGGGTTGCTGCTCATCCTCGGCTGGATCTGCTTCCTCGCGGCCGCTCTGTCGATGCCGTTGCGCACACGGGGGTCGACGCCGTAATCTCGGACTCTCCCCGAGTTCCAGATCCCCCACCGCGCTGCAAGAGGGCGCACGGAGCCGTAGATGTTCGACGAGCCGCAATCCCCCGCTGAGTCTCCCGTCGAGGCGGAACCCGAACCGGTTCCGGCCGGGGGCCCTGCCGGAACCACCGGGGAGGCGCCGTCCGCCGGCGAGCCGGCGCAGACCGCCGCGGCGCCGGTAACGGCTGCCGAGCCGGTGCAGACCGCCGCGGTGCCGGCAACCGCTGCCGAGCCTGCAGCCCCCGCTGCCACGCCCGAACCTGAAGAAGACTTCGGAGCGCTGCTCGAGAGCAGTCTTCAGGCGAAGAGCCTTTCCGCGGGCCAGACAGTCAAGGGAACGATCGTGGCGATCGGACCCGAGGTCGCCTTCGTGGATTTCAGGGGCAAGAGCGAAGGAACGATCGACGTCGCCGAGCTGAAGGATGCCGAGGGGAACATCGCGGTCGAGGTCGGCGGGGAGATCGAGGCGGCGGTCGTCTCGACCGACGGCGGAATCCGGCTTTCGCGCCGGCTGGCTCTGGGCGCGCGCGACCGCGCGCGGATCGCCGACGCCTTCCGCGCGCGCCTGCCCGTGGAAGGGCGCGTGGAGAGACCGATCAAGGGCGGCTACGAGGTCCGCATCGCCGGGCTGCGCGCCTTCTGCCCCAGCTCGCAGATGGACATCGTGCGGACCGTGGACCCGGCGGTTCACGAAGGACAGGCCTATTCGTTCCGGATCACCGAGTTCAAGGACGGCGGCCGCAACTTCGTCGTCTCGCGGCGCAGCCTCATGCAGGAAGAGCAGAAGTCGCATGCCGAGGAGCTGCGCAAGACGCTGGTGCCCGGCGCGACCGCCACCGGCCGCGTCGTGTCGCTCGCCCCGTATGGCGCCTTCGTGGATCTTGGCGGCGTGCAGGGGCTGCTCCACGTTTCTGAGATGGGCTTCGGGCGCGTGACGAAACCCGAGGACGTGGTGAAGCCCGGCGACCAGATCAGCGTGAAGGTTCTGCGCGTGGACGCCGAGAAGGGAAAGATCTCGCTCGGCATGAAGCAGCTCATGCAGGACCCCTGGACCACGGTGCCGGACCGGTATCGCGTCGGTCAGATCGTACCGGGGAAGATCGTGCGGCTCCAGGACTTCGGCGCATTCGTCGAGATCGAGCCGGGAGTGGAAGCGCTCGCGCACGCGAGCACCTTTCCTCCGACCGGCACGCCCGACGGGTGGAAGCGCGGCGCCGGGCGCGGCACCGCGGGACAATTCGAGATCCTCTCGATCGATCCGGCACGGAAGCGAATCGGCGTCGGCCGCGTCGAGGACGGCACGCGCGAGGGCGGCGGCGCGGCGCGCACCGCCACGGCGATCGTGGCCGGGGCGCGGATGACCGGCCGTGTCGAGCGCCATGAGCCGTACGGGGTCTTCATCTATCTGGCCCCGGGGCGCACGGGGCTGATGCCCGCGGCCGAGTCCGGGATTCCGCGCGGCGGCGATCTGCGCAAGGCGTTCCCCGTCGGCAGCGACATCGAGGTCGCCATTCTCGAGGTAGACACGGCGAATCGCCGGATCCGCCTCTCCCGGAAGGCGCTGACCGAGGCCGCCGAGAAGTCCGAGACGAGCGCCTGGCGCAACCGCGAGTCGGTCCCGCGCGAGTCGGGTTCGCGCGGGACCGGTTCGAAGGAGCCCAGGCCCGCGGCGATCGGTACGCTGGGTGAAAAGCTGAAGGCGGCGCTCGAAAGCTCCCGCCGGGGCGAATAGGCCCCTAAGGCCGCGTCAGCACGACGGCGCCGCGCGCGCCAGCCTCGAGGGCGTGGCGGCTCTCGCCGCCGCCCGGCCAGATCACCCGGACCGTTGCCGCGGCCTTGCCGCCCTGCCCTGCCGGGAGTGCCACGCACGCCGCAGGCGCGTCGGTGGACTGGAAGCTCCCGCCTCCGATCCAGCGCCGGACGACACCGAAGGCCGTCGTGATCTCGAGCCTCGCCCCCAGGCCGCGCCGGTTCGCGCCTGCCTGACGCAGCGTGAGGACGGTCGGCCGGAGACTTCCGGGCGCGGCGCTCGCGGCGTCGTTGCGCCACACGCGCACCGGCCCGCCCCGCGTCGTCTGCACGACGTCCACGTCTCCGTCGCCGTCCAGATCGCCGAAGGCGACCGCCCGTCCCGCGACCGGCTGCTCGACGACGGGTCCGGCCGTGCGCGTTCTCTTGAATCGCTGCCCCTGCCGCTCGAAGAGAAGCGTCGCCTGCAGATAGGGCGCGTCGAGCCGGTCCTCCGCCGCTTCGGGATACACGTGACCGTTGCTCACGAGCAGGTCCTCGTCGCCGTCCAGGTCGAAGTCGAAGAGGCCGGAGCCCCACGACAGGAACGGACGGCTCACGAGGCCGAGTCCCCACGCCGCAGTCCGGTCTTCGAACGAGTCGCGCCCCGCCCGGCCCAGGTTGAGGTGCAGCGTGCTGGTGTCCGACGAAAAGGCGGTCGTGAACAGATCCACGGCGCCGTTGCCGTCCACGTCGCCCAGCGAGACACCCATCGTCGCCTGCGTGCCGCCGTCCCCGTTGCAGCAGATCCCCGACAGGGCCCCGACGTTGCGGAAGCGGAAGCTCCCTTCGTTGTGGAACAGGAAGTTCTCGGTGCTGTCGTTGCCCACGAAGATGTCGAGCCGGCCGTCCCCGTCGGTGTCCACGATCGCCGCCACGAGCCCGAACCCCGGCTTGACTGCGTGGATCCCCGAAGAGTTCGAGCGGTCGGCGAAGGTTCCATCGCCGCGGTTCTCGTAGAGGCTGTCCGGCTGGGGGGTGAGCCCGGCCGGGCCCGCCATCACGGAGACGCCGAGAAAGCGCGCGCGCCCCGGCGGATGCTTCGGATCGAGGTCAAGGTAGTTCGCGACATAGAGATCCAGGTCGCCGTCGCCGTCGAGGTCTCCCCAGGCGGCCGAAGTCCCCCACCGCGGATCGCCGAGACCCGCCTTCGCCGTGACGTCCTCGAACCGCCGCCCGCCTCCCGGCGCGGCGAGGTTGCGCAGCAGGATGTCCGGGCCGAAGCAGGTGATGTACAGGTCGTCCCAGCCGTCTCCGTCGTAGTCGGCCGCGGCGGCGCCCATCGCCCAGCGGCGCACCCCGATTTCGGCGCGCGCCGTGGCGTCGGTGAAGCGGCCCTTGCCGTCATTCGCATACAGCCGCGAGCCGGGCCCGTGCTCCGGGTCGGCGGCGGTGGCGCCGTTCGCGAAGAACAGATCGAGATCACCGTCGTTGTCGTAGTCGAGCAGCGCGATCCCGCCGCCGTTCACGTCGAGGATCTCGCGCGGCGGCGCGGCGCCGCTCGTCATGGTGAAAGCGACTCCCGAAGCGGCGGTGGCGTCGGTGAATCGCAGCGCGCCGGCGACCAGAAGCAGCGCGCCCGGGCTCACGGCGCCGGCGTCCGCAGCCGTTCCAGCCGGGCCCGCGCCTCAGCCGCGCCCGAGGAGTTCCCCTGCCGCTCGCGCAGACGCGCGATCTTGAACCAGATCTCCGGGGCCTCGGGGCGCAGAGCGGCCGCGCGCTCGTAGGCCGTGCCTGCCGCGTCGAGCGCGCCGGGCGCGTCGCCCTGGGCCAGCAGGTCGCCGAGGCGTGTCTGGGCCCTGTATTCGGTCTCGCCGTCCGAGGCGGCCCGGGCAAACCGGATGGCCTCCTCAAGACGGTTCGTCGCACCGGCGGTCTCCCCTCCGTCGAGCGCGATCAGCCCGAGACCGAGTGCCGCTTCGGCAGACGCCGCGTCGGCCGCACGGACCGCTTCGAACTGCGTCTTCGCGAGGGCCAGCTCGCCCAGGTAGTAGTAGCACCAGGCTGTGAACAGATGCGCCGGCTGGTACTCGGGCTCGAGCGCCAGCGCCCGCTCGAAATAGGGCCGGGCCGCGCCGTAGCGCTTCTCTTTGTGAAAGGTGAGCCCGAGCGTGAATTGCGCGCGGCCCCAGTCCGGGTGCGCGGAGACGAGCGGCTCCAGGATGCCGCGCGCCTCGTCGAAGCGCCCCGCCTGGATCAGCCGCACGCACTCCGGGATCGTCTGCGCCGGCGGGGGCGCGGGGGCCGGCGCCCCCGGCGCCGAAGGCGCCAGGGGACCGAGTGCGGTCAGCAGGACTGCGATGCGGCGGACTACTGGCAAGCCGCCGCGTTCTGACTCCGGCACGCCGAGGCCGACGGCGCACGCTGCACGCCGCTGCTGTTCACGCCGTACGAGCCCTCGCTCGAGCCGTTCGTCGGGACCACGAGCCAGAAGACGCTGCCCGCCGGCATGCTGAAGGTCGACGTGGTTGCGCCGCCGGTGGAGCAGGACCTGGGAGTGTAGGTCGAGAAGCTGCCCATGGCGCCCTCGTAGACCTCGTAGTCGTTGTCGCCCAGGGTGCACGACGGCGACCAGGTGAGCTTGATCATGTTGCCGATCAGCTTCTGTGCCTTCAGGGGCGTTCCCGGGACGTTGCCGTCGGGCACGCGGCCCGAGGGAGCGCCCGTCGCGGTGCACTGGAACTGCTCGACCTGAAAGGCGTCGACACCGGCCTCGACGGTTCCGGCGGGCGCCACATCGGTCACCCGGAATCGCACGCGCACGGTGCTGGTCGGCGTCACGAAATCCCCGACCTTGAAGCTCGACGTCGTCCAGATGTTGTTCACGCCGTTGATCGTCTCGGCCGTCACCCAGTTCGTGCCGTTGTTGCTGACCGCAACCTGGAGCACGTCGGTGCTCGACGAGAACATCCAGCGGCTATAGCTGATGATCGCGTCGGTGCCGGCGAGATTGATCGCGGGAGAGATGAGATCGGTGGGCCCGCCGTCCACGTCGTAGGAGCCGGCGCTTCCGCCGGGGGGGCCGTTCAGGGTGACCCACGCCTTCACGGCGCTGCTCGGCGCCTCGGCGTCGTCCTCGGGGGCCGCCTGCTGACTCACGCTGATCGTTCCATTCGGGTCGGCGACCTCCCAGGCCCCGGCGGTCAGCGCGGGATCGTTCACCACAGCCCACCCCGGCACGGAGCTCTCCATCCCGTCGTAGAAAGTGACGGTCGTGCCCGTCGCGGCGATCGCCCTGTACACGGAGGCGGGCGCGCCGGCCGGATCCGAGAAGGTGCCGCCGACGACGGCGTCGGCGGTGATGTAGAACTGGATCGTCTGCGTGCACGAGGCGGCCGGCAGAGCGGCCTCGTAGAGGTTGCTGCCCAGGTGCGTCATCGAGACCTGGGTGAACGGCCCGCCGCCGATGGACGTGAAGAGCTTCGCCGTTCCAGGCTGGGGTGTCGTCCCGGTGACGCCCGTGACCTGCGTTCTGAAGGTGAACGTTCCTCCGGGGTTCACGAACAGCGGCAGGCCCAGCGGGTAGCTGAACACGAGCCCGACCGGGGGCACGTTCAGATAGACCGAAGTGCCGGCGCAGCGGCCGAGCACCAGGTCCTTCCAGCCGTCGCCGTTGAGATCGAAGACGGCGGTGTTGTGGACCCCCTCGAGCTTGTCTGACGGGATGCCGGCCACGAGACAGGTCGGCGGGTTGCCGGCGGAGTTCTGACAGCCGGTCCCCGCGGTCTGCTCCTGCAGGTTTACCATGCCGCCCGGGGTGCCGCCGAGGTTCCGGTAGATGTGCAGCCGGCGGCCGCAGCCCGGCGTGTCGACGTCGACGTCGGAGATCAGCACGTCGTTCCAGCCGTCATTGTCGAGGTCTGCGACGACGCTCTGGCTGCCGAAGCCGTCGTCGCTTGCCGCGTCGAAGCTGAAGTTGCGCGCGGTGAACGCCGGCGTGCCCCCGGGATTGGTGTTGCCCAGGTTGATCAGGTAGCGATCGGCGCCGTCGTCGGTGATGACGGCGTCGAGCTTCCCGTCGTTGTTCAAATCGCCCACGCTGACGAAGTACGGGGACTGCTGGGTGATGACCTCGTGCGTCGAGAACATCCCCTGGTTGCCGGGGTTGTTCTGCGAAATGCCGACGTAGAGCGGGCTGTTCAGCGAGGTCTGCTTCACGATGTCCAGCAGCCCGTCGCCGTTCATGTCCGCGATCGCCGCGGCCGCCCCGAAGGCCGAGACCATGAACGGCGCGCCGATGGGAGACGGAACGTTGTTGTTGAACCGCGTCGTGGTCTGGTCCTGATAGTGCCCGTTCCCCTGGTTGATCAGCAGCTTGTCGTTGAAGTCGGCCCCCGCCGGCTCGGGGCTGCCGCCGCCGACGCCGCTGGCGTCGTAGTCGCCGAACCAGAGCTCCGGCTTGCCGTCGCCGGTCAGATCGCCGGCCGCGACCGAGCAGAAGCGCGGATTGAATCCCGAGGCGCCGCTGTAGGTGAGCATCGTCGGGATCCAGGTCTCTTCATAGCGGAAGCCGAGCCACTGGCCGTTCCCGTCGTTCCCCTTGTTGTGGTAGATGCGCGGGTGGCCGATGTATTTCGGATCGGTGTCGCTGATCGTCACCGCCGTGACGATGTCGAGCCAGGTATCGCCGTCCACGTCGGTGAGCACGACGTCGCGGTCGTTCGTCGGGGTGTTGAATCCGAAGTCGCCCGAGACCGAGGAGTCGGTCGCGAACTGCGTCGTACGGTCGGTCAGCACGCCGTTCTCGTTTCTGAACAGGACGTTCACGCGCTTGCCCGGCGTCGTCCAGCCCTGCTTGCGGACCACGACCAGATCGATATCCCCGTCCTTGTCGACGTCCCCCCATGCGTAGTCCTTTTCGTCGGGATCGGTCGCTCCCAGCCCGGTGGCCGCGACGAGCCGCGTGGATGTCTGGTCCTGGAAGTTCACCCAGGCTGCGCCGGCGGGCAGCGTCGCCAGCGCCGCGACGGCGCACCAGGCGAGGACGGTCCGAAGCCGGTTGCTGTCGAGCAGACGGGGCATGCGGTCTCCTTCTTCCGGTTACTGGCAGGCGGCAGTCAGGGCCTGGGGCAGACAGGCGCCGGCTCCCGGTGGGCGTTGCATTCCGATGCTGTCGGTGCCGTACGAGCCTTCCCGGAATCCGTTGATCGGTACCACCAGGAAGTAGCGGCTGCCCGACAACGGGGTCAGCGTGGCGGTGGTCAATCCGCCGGTGCTGCAGAGCCTGGGTGCATGGCTCGTGAAATTGCCGATGGCGCCTTCGTACACCGCGTAGTCCGTGTCGGTCGCGGCGCAGGACGCGGACCAGGCGAGCATCACGGCGCCCATGGCGGCCTTGACGGCGGTGATCGGCGGGCCCGTCACGCCATTCGGCACCGTGCCCGCAGCGCCGCCGGTCGTCGCCTGCAGCAGGAGCCAGAAGTCGCTCTGGTCCACGTCCCCGTCGGCGTCGGAGTCCGAGACGGCGCAGGGCTGGTTGGGCGTGTACGGCCCCACGGCGGCCTTGCACGCCTTGAAGGCCGCGACGTCGGCGCCGTCGACGTCGCCGTCCCCGTCCATGTCGAAGGCCTGCCGGCCGAGCGAGTCGAGAAAGGCGACCACCTTCGCCTGGTCGGCCGGAGAAAGTGCGAAATAGCTCATCGCCGAGGAGGCGCCTTCGCCGAGCAGCACACTGTGCTGCGCGACCGCGCCGTCCACGCGCGACTGGAAGGTGCCGCCGGCGACGCGGCCGTCGTGCCACAGCGGATCGCGCGCGCGCAGCCCCCACAGCGGCGGAGTGCGCAGCTCGCGCTGCCCGGCGCCCCCCTGCTCGATGAAATCCGCCGCCAGACCGGCGTCGTGGAGCAGGAAGTCGGAATACGGCTTCACCGTGATGTTGCGCAGCGCCGGCTCGAGCGGCGGCGCGTTCGGCGTCGTAAAGGCGGCCATGTGGCAGGACGCGCACCCGATCGACTGGAACAGGGCTTCGCCCGCCATGCCGGATTTCGGCGTCTGGGGTGGGGGGGCCAGATACCGCTGGAAGTCGGTGAGCCGGTCGATGAACTCCACCCCCTGGAAGTCCGGTTGGTCCTCGGGATCCGGGACGGTGTCGCAGAAATCGGGGGCGCCCAGGGACGGCGCATTCGTTCCGTTCGGATCGTTCTCGGTGCCGACGAGACGGTTGGTGATCCCCATTTCGTTCAGGCCCGCGTCGGCCGAGAAGGTCAGCACCGTCGCCACCTGCGCCTTCCAGCCGAAGCGGCCGACGCGCGGCGTCGAAGGGGATTCGAGCGGAAACACCGTGTGCACCGTGCCGCTCACCCCCGGCGGGGGCGTCGTGGCATTCGCCTGGATCGCCGCGTCGGGAATCGCTTCCACCAGCCCGAAGCCGAGCGCCGAGTTCGTCGTCCGGAGGGCGGTGATGTTCGCCTGCGACGGCACCTGCTCCCCGCAGCCGATGTTCACCGCCTGCGACTGCAGCAGGGAGCCGCCGAGACTCGCCAGCGGGTCGAAGGCGTCGGTCTCCTCGTCGATGAATCCGAAGCGGGTCACCTGGATGCTGCCGGACCCGCCGACGGGCGTGTTGTGGCACGACGCGCAGGAGTGCTGGTTGAAGATCGGCCCGAGGCCCTCGAGCTGCGAGAAGACGCGGGCGAACTGGATCTTCCCGAGATTGAAGCGAGTCATCTGCGGCTGGGTCAGCGCCGAGAGCGGCGCGCCCATGGGCGGCTGCAGCGGCGTGTTGCCCAGGCAGACGTCACCGACCTCATCGCAGAGCCGGCCGGGGCACGCCGGGGCGCCGCCTTCGCACACACCCGCGTTGCAGACCTCGAGGCCGTTACAGAAGTTGCCGTCGGCGCACTGGGAATCGGTGGTGCACAGCGCCATTGCCTCGAAGGAGGCCAGCGCGAGAGTCAGGACTGAGAACGCAATCAGGCGGGCGCTGCCTGTGCTGCACCCGCGTCGGCTCATGAGCACGGAGGGTCTCGGTCGAGTTGTTCGCGACTCGTCGCCGGGGTTCCTGGCGTGGCGCCGGCTGGTTCGGGCCGGGCCCGCCCCGGGCAACCCCCCCTATATACCGGGAATGCGCGCGCGGAACAAGCGCGAATGCATACTGTCTATGTAACGAAGGGAAACTGTTCCCCTCAGGCCTTGCGCGAGGCCCGGACTCGGCGTTTCAGGACGTCCCCGTCGGAGTCGGGCCGGAAGCCGCGCGACGAGAGCCAGCGGGTGATGCCGGCCCTGTCGGGGTGAGTGGGTCGCACGACGTTGTACAGGTAGTTCACGCCGCGCGCCGCCGCCTCTTCGTCGAGACGGTCGAGGATCCAGGCGCCGATCCCTTCCCTCTGCCGGGCCGGATCCACGACCAGCAGGACCTCGGCATCCCCCCAGATCACGTCCATCCAGCCGTACCCCACGGTCCGGCCTTCCGCATCGACACGCCACCACTCCCCGGGTGAAACGGCCCCGACGCGGGGCAGCCGGGACGAAAAGATCCCGGCTGGGGCCCCCTTGATGAGCCTGTCCTTTTCTTCGTCCCAGTGGGCCGGGCTTTCCCGAATCCACCGGAGAGCCTTCGCCGGAGCCGCCTGTAGCATCCCCGGAAGATGCGGCCTTTTGCGGAGGATTTCCAGTAGGATCGGATAAACGCACCATTCTTCTCGAGGAGGAACCGTTCATGAAGATCAGATCAGTTGCGGCCGGTGTGGCGCTGGCGCTATTCGCGGCCGCCGGCGGGGCGGCGATGGCGCAGGAGCACTACACCGAGGGCCCTGTGTGGTCGGTGACCCTGATGCGGACGAATGATGGACAGTTCGACAATTACATGGAGTTCCTGCGGGCGAACTGGCTGCCGAACATGGCGGAAGGGAAGAAGCAGGGTCTCATCCTCGACTACAAGGTCTTCGTCGCCGACCTCAACGATCCCAACGGATGGAACGTCGGTCTCGCGGTGCTGAATTCGAGCTTCGGAAAGGCGCTGGACTACAACGCCGACGACGAGAAGAAGTGGGACGCGATCACGGCGAAGACCATGAAGACGGCCGACAAGGACAAGCAGGACGAGATGTCGAAGCCGCGCTTCAGCATGCGCACCTTCGTCAGAACGTATGTGAGCCGCGAAGTCACGCTCAAGCCGATGCCGTAGCGGTTCTCGGTCCGCGGCGGGCCCGCGCGGCCCGCCGCCACACTCCGGGAGGGAGCATGAAGATCCTGCTCGCCTACGACGCCTCCCCCGCCGCCGATACGGCCGTCGAGGAAACCCTGAAGCGGCCCTGGCCCGCCGGCACCGAAGTGCGACTCGTCACCGTCGTGCAGCCGCCGATCGTTCCGGCGGCGCCGCCGGGCTTCGAAGCCGATCTCGCGGTGATCGAGAGACTCCACACGGAGTGGCGCGATCAGGCGACGCAGCTCCTTCATGCTGCCGCGGCGCGCCTGCGCGGCCGCTCCGATCTGCACGTGGAATCGGAAGTGCGGGACGGCTCGCCCAAGGCGTCGCTGCTCGCCGCCATCGAGGAGTGGCGCCCCGATCTGGTCGTCGCCGGCTCGCATGGCGAGCGCGGTCTGGGCAGGCTGCTTCTCGGGAGTGTCTGCCACGCCCTGGTGACGCATGCAGCCTGCAGCGTCGAGGTGGTCAAGAAGCCTCCCGGGGCCCATGTTTGAGCCTCAGGAGGGCCGATTCATGGGCACTGGCACCGAGGACGGCATCGTCCGTGTCGTCGCGCACTTCACAGACGGACGCATCATCAAGGGGACGACTCACGACTTCGCCGTCGAGCACCCCACGTTTCATTTGAAGGTGGTCGGCGAGCCCGGACCGCCGGTCAAGGTGCAGCTCGCCGCCCTGAAGGCGGTCTTCTTCGTGAAGACGTTCGAGGGCAAGAGCGAGCGCCTGGACGACAAGAGCTTCGAGCGCGCCCCGAATCACGGGCGGCGCGTGCGCGTGCGCTTCAAGGACGGTGAGGAGATGGCCGGGATCACCGTGAGCTTCGCACCCGGGCGCCCCGGCTTCTTCGTCATCCCCGCCGACGCGGGCGGCAACAATGTCCGCGTCTACGTGCTGCGCTCCGCGGTGAAGTCGCTGGAGTGGGTCAACTCGCCCACTCCATCCCTCACCCGCTAGGGAGTCGGGGCGCAGGCCTGGGGGCGCGCTCGCCCAGGACGACGGAGGGCTTGATCCTGCGCGCCTTCAGGCCGAACGGCCCGATGGCGTGCCCCCGGATGTATTCCATCGCTTCCGCGACGTCGTCGGTGATCAGGAGCAGGTGCAGGTCTTCCTGGGAGATTGTGCCCTGCCCTGCGAGATGCGTCAGGAGCCCGCGGAGCGGCTCCCAGTACGCGACGCCGATGAGCACGACGGGAAAGTTCGCGATCTTCTTCGTCTGGATGAGCACGAGCGCCTCGAACAGCTCGTCCAGTGTGCCGATGCCGCCGGGGAGACACAGGAACGCATACGAGTACTTGAAGAGCATCACCTTCCGGACGAAGAAATACCGGCACGTCACCGACCGGTCGAGATACGGGTTGGGCTCCTGCTCCTGCGGCAGAACGATGTTGCAGCCGACCGAGCGGCCTCCCGCCTCGCGCGCGCCGCGGTTCGCCGCCTCCATCAGTCCGGGACCGCCGCCGGTCATGACGGTGAATCCGAGACCGGCGATGCCGCGACCGGCTTCGCGGCCGATCTCGTAGTAGGGGTGCCCTTCCCCGTAGCGCGCGGACCCGAACACCGTGACGCACGGTCCCACGAAGTGCAGCGTACGAAATCCGGAAATGAAGTCCCGGACGCTGCGCAGCAGGATCCCCAGCTCTCGCAGCCGCGAGTGCGGCCCTTCGAGCAGGATCCGGTCGGTGCTCGCCGCGGAGCGGTCAGAGGCGGGGCTCACGGGGTCGGGATCTCCACCCCGGATTCTACGGGCGGAGTCGCATTGACGGGCCGGCCTGCGCTGCGGCCATCGTTCTCGCGTACTTCGAGGGGGCGTCTGTGGTCGCCTCTCGGAGCGGAGGAGTCCTCCGGCCGCGGGGGCTCTCCTCCCCCTTGGCCGCACGGCCCGCGATCAGAACCCGAACGCGACTCCGACCTGGATGCGCCACGGCGAGTCGTAGTACTGGCCGTAAGGCTCATTCTCGTCATACGTGAAGTCGTAGAGCGCCGAAAAGTACATCGCGGCTCTGGCGCTCATCGGGATCGAGTAGCCTCCTCCGGCCAGAAAGGCGTTGTGGTTGTCGCGGATGGTGTCGAAGGTGGGCGTCACGTACTCGAAGCTCGTGTACTGGTAGTCGGCTTCTGCGAACAGGCCCTTATAGATGTGAATGCGCGTGAAGAGGCCCGCGCCGTAGTCGGTCGTGGAGAAGCTCTCCACGTAGCGGTCGTCCTCCGTCCACTGGTAAAAGGGCTGGACCCCGACATCGATGCGCGGCGTGACCCGCAGCCCGAGGAGCGGCGCGACGTACACGTAGTCGACATCTCCGAAGCCGAGTCCGACACCGCCGCCGAAGAACCAGCGCTGGCTCATGGGCGGGTAGATCTGTTCCTCGAGTGGAGGAGGGTTCGAAGGAGTCGGCGCTCCGGATGTTTGTGCGAACGCGGGCACGAAGGCGCCAAGGAACACTGCGGCGAGGGCGAAGGTTTTCACGGGGGGCCTCCATTGGATTCGAGGCCTGACTCTACCGCTGCCGCAGAGTGAACCGTACCGGGTTTCTCGGAGACTCGTTTAGTTGACCGCACCCGACATGGGTTGGGTTGCTTGAGACCGGTAGAACCCCTCCTCGAACTCCGCCGGCGGGATATACCCGATCGGCT